>Ga0307513_10000024_pt1 | contig 205487 bp, 226 predicted proteins | sample 15_EM_MG_FD_202174 | JGI IMG/M metagenome (GOLD analysis project Ga0307513, IMG submission 202174) | Populus trichocarpa ectomycorrhiza microbial communities from riparian zone in the Pacific Northwest, United States - 15_EM | ecosystem: Host-associated > Plants > Roots > Unclassified...
CGGGTACCTTACACGAAGTCCTTTCAGAAGCACTTGTGTATGAAGTACGGCGGGCAATATACCTTCGAGGCTAGCACCCTACTGCTACAGGCTAGCACCCTACTGCTACGGGCTGGCACCCTACTGCCACCGGCTGGCACCCTACTGCTTCCTCCCTACCGGCTTGCATCCTACTGCCGTTACACGAAAAACCCGGCACCCCCAGTCCGGCAACACACAAGACCCACCAAGCATGACAACGGCAATCTTCACCACCCTGGAGCCCAGGTGGTGGTCTAGTTATTGGATACCTCATAGGTATGGTGGGGAACACAACTAAAAGATCATAAGCTGCAAGCTTGATGATAGTGCAAGGAACTCCAATCATGGGGAATTTTAACTTTGATACCATGCCTTATGGCATTATTAGTTATAGTTTTTGATTTGTTTCTTTTGTTTTTGTTTTTGCTTTGGGTTTTTATTTGCCATGGGATATTTCCCGAATGCAGCGGTTGAACCCTAGGAAGTGCTAGTCATGTACCTAAAATCATACCACGGAATTAACAAAAAAAAAAAATAGTGTGGGTCATGTGAAACTGCTTAGTCATAATTTATAATATTGATTATAGATTGAATACAATCATAGTAGTGTACTAAGGGAGGCTTTAGAGGGTGCTCTAGTAAAAGGATCAAGGTTAAGGAGCCAAGTGAGTTAAAGTGATCGCCGTTTAATGAAATACAATATTCTTAGAATAAACATTTGTTGAAGGCTGATGCCTCCCGGGCCTGCTAGTTAGAATACTGGTCTAAATACACAATATAGTAGAGTGCTAGTCTTTTTACAATCACTATGATTAGCAGTAGCTGCGTATCTACCAGTATCCTGTAATCCTGCAAGAATAAAAAGTCATAGCTAAGACTCAACTAGAATTATATAGCAATTCCATACCCGGAATCCTAAATATAAACCTCTAGTAAAGTATGATAATCCAAATATACAATAACTAAATACAATATAACATATTCTATCTGGCTTAGAGAAAGTGATAGAGCAGGGATCAAATCAATAAACCAAATATAAATCAAATAACCAAATATAGAAGATACAGACTTCAGCTTCTATATGTGGTTACTGGAATATGTATACATATTACAAAAATAAAAGGCTGTAAGGTGGGCACTCTTTTTTTGATTTTTTTCCTTTTTGGCCTTTGAAGGAGTGGCAGAATGAGCCCTTCTCAATCTTTTTATTTACTCTCCTTGCCTTTACTTTTCCCTCTTTTCTCTGTTGGGGTGGGTGCCTTTATTTGTTAATGTCACCTACAGTTATATCTTTAAAAAAAACCTCCCCTATACTAATTGATCTTAGCAATTTTATATAAAATGCCAGCAATGTATTTTTATTCAAAGTGAAGTGCAATGTTTCACTCTCTGATAGCCTATCATGGTAAACAAGGTAACAAGCATTGTCTCAACATGGCTTGGCAACATGATTATCCTAAAGGACTAATTTTAAGCAATGCAGGCCAGCTTCACAACAGCTCTTTGGTGCCAGAGAAAATTCTAAAATTTAGTGGTATTTCTGTGGTATTTTGATGAAATATTTTGATTTTTTATGATTTTTTGTGATTGAGTTTTCATACTTAGAAGTTCAAGTACTATTTTCTTGGCCGTGGGTGAAACACTGTGTTTTTTTGCTGGGATAAAAAAAAAAACATTGCTTGTATTCTATAGGGAGGGCACGACATCGGCTGGTATAGAATAGGTTTTCCCGTCGCACCTCGCTGTCCCGGATGGCCAAAACATGGAATCTGTCCGGGACAGCGAATTATCCGGGACAGCGAGTTAGGTTTTGGTGCAAAAAAATTCAGAATTCAGAGAATTTCATCCGGGACAGCGGGGGATCCGGGAGAGTGAGATCCGGGGCAGCGACCGTAATTTGCCCCCTTTTTCCCTACTCCTGGCAGTTTGCCCTAAATTCACCAAATGCGGTAAGCGCCAAGCCTTTACATCCTCGATTGGGTTTCTGTCGGCGAATTTTTTTCATCCAAGAGAACTGTATAAATTCAGTCTTTTCTTCATCAAACACTTCATCCATCTCACAACCGAACGCAACAACACACACCCCCATACCGACTGCCCGGGCAATTTCTACTCGGACGCGGATTAAAGATCCGGAAGAAGTGACAAACAAAATGTATGGTTGCAACATAGATATCGAGGTCGCTCTTTCCGGATCTTTAATTTGCGCCCGAGTACCAGCAGGTGAGAATTATTTTCCTTTTTTCTCCATCTCAACATCTCTTCGAAATGATGATCCCTTCTGCAACTTCTTTCCAAATCATAATCGACCATGATTGAAGCCAGATGCAGTTCGGGCCTTTCTCGATTCCTTCGGGGGGAGAGAAAAGGTTTGCTACTTGCCAGTACTGTCCTGTCTGATCTCAAGAGAATTGACCCTCAATTGTCGGAAGCTATCTTTTTAGGCGAACCCGCTAACATTTATCCTTCTGCTTACAGGTTGCTCTGCAAATTGTCGCCACGATTGGCTGATCCCTTCGTCTGTATCTGTCGCTTTTTAGTTCCCTAGAATATTCCGAGATTAGGAATAGTTCAAGTGTCGCAACCGCGGAGATGTTTTCTACTGGTCAGGTCACAGCAAGAGCTCGTTGACCATATTACCTCTGGTAAAGATCTGAAGCTAACATGCCATTAACCACGCTGAAAAGCTGCGAAATCTGCACACAGATTAGGGGATACGCTTGACGGAACCTCTACACTCCCGTTTGAAAATTCTCGTAACCACACGGGTATTTTCATGTATTTGTGGCTGTTCCTCGACAAAATACTACCCCAGCCACAACTACGTGAAGGTATCGGTCTGGTTACGAGGACTTTTCAAACGGGAGTGTATCTTTCTCTAAATGGTTTACTTCCTTCCCCCTCAGTTGTCTCTTTGCTTGCCCCTCCCTCCCTTTTATGATGAAAAAATTCCTACATTCGCAGTTTCCTCGGTAGCACACGCCAGGACCCATTCTATAGTGTGCAGTGACCGTTGCAAGACCTTTCTTGGAAGTCTGATTTGAACGTTTTATCAGCTTTTTTTATCCGCACACATTTTTTGCCATGGACAAGTTGGCTAACCAGTTTCAGAGCATAGATCCCTTCGCCTGTATTCGCCGCCCCTCAGTTTCCCTGGAATACCGTATTTACTCGTTTGATCCACTATCTCCGTATGCAAGGCTATCTCCATGATCAGAGACAAAAGCCCCTAAGAGGGATTAGTGTTTTCCTCACACGGTCAAGCCTGAGTGTGCTCGGGAAAGCCTATTCAATACCAGTGAATCTCGGACCCTTGCGTTTTTGCTGGGATAACAAAACCTTGATGGTTATTCCGTAGGCAGGGTCCGAGATTCGCTGGTACCGAATAGGTTTTCTACCTTTATTTCCTCGCACGCAGCGATACATCACAGTACCGGTATACAGCACAGTACACACAGCAAGTACGGGTAAGCTACGGTACGGAAACCTGCGGGGAGATGCAGGTATGATACTGTACAGTACTATGGAGGTACCCTAAAATCTCGAATAATTGAACAATGTGCTATGTCGTTGGAGTTGCCTCCTCTGGTAAGAAGGTCTGGTGTTTTTTTTTGTTTTTCCATGCCTCAGAGGGGCGGGCTGGGCAGCTCTTTTTTTACCGCGATTCCCCCCCCTTTTTTTTCCGAGCTAGGGAATTCTTGACTACATGGCACATTGTTCAATTATTCGAGATTCTACGGTACTGCACAGACACAGTGCAGTACAGCACTGTACCAGCTGCGGCCAATGGGTAAATTGATATTAAGCTACGTGCATGTGATAGCGTGTCGATAGAGTAGAGTAGAGTAGAGATATCTTAGAGGATAGGGGAAGAATATATTAATATACACATATCTGGAAGAATACTTGCACAGTCCTGGTGCGGTCACCAGCACGGTAACCCGTCTTGCCACGAGTACCGTATAACGTGGAGGAAAAAAGGACTACAGGCGCCGGCGCTGTACTGTACTGTACTGGTACCACATACGGTACTGCGCTGTACTGTACTGCACTCGAGCACCTGTACTATACTAGTACACAGACTAACCAACGAATCTACCATACCAAACACAATACTCCCCCGCAAGGCATTATACCGAGCACCCACTCACTCTCTCACTCACCGTTTGCTTTTACTGTAGCTAGCCCCCTTGCCAAACCATGAGTGGTATTCAACCCCCCTCCCTCCCCCAAACCCAGCGAACCCTAACGCATCTCGGCATGCCGTGCTCATCATCACGTTTGGAAAATAAATTTACTATAACCTACCTACCTACCTACGCTGAGAAGAAGTAAATGAATGAACGAGCAAAACAGAACAAACGGATCACGGCTTTTCTACAGTTCTTAATTAGCTAAACCAAGTTTACGACGAGGCGGGGCGGAGCAAGGCAGGCAAGTGGTGGGGTCGTCTACAGTCAGTAACCGGGTACTTGTACCAGTATACAAGGATAATTATCAATATCATAAATCATTTCAAACAAAAAAAACAAACGCTCACGTCACGAACATTCACTCGATCGGTTGAAATTATGCTGTAGTCTCCCCCCTCTCTCTCACTCTCCATCCTGCCTGTCATACTTCCTTCCTCCTTCCTTTTCTTGCTTTCTCCCGCCTACCCGTCCGTCCATCCGTCCAAACCTTAGACTTTTTTCTCCATTTGAGTGAATGCGGGTGTGATGGAGATGAGATGGTTGGGGCTGAGGCAAAGTACGGTGGGTAGGTAGGTAGGTAGGTAACCGAAGTGGAGGGAGAGGGGGAGGAAAATGGGACAAAAATGAAGTATGAAAGAAGAAGAAAAACTTAAAAGCGTGTGGTAAGGGCAAAAAAAAAGTGAAAGAAGAAAGCAGAAAGCAAAAAAGCAAAAGACCGCCCCTCGTAACTTAAATACCCTGCCTCCAGTAGGTGTGATTACCGGTATGTCCCCGGTCAAACAAATGAATGGAATAGGACAGGGCAAAAAACTATCATAAAAAACTACCCGCCCGCCGGCCCTATGTATACGACGACAATGCTTTTTTTTTCCTCCTCCCCCCCCAGCGGCACGGAAATCCACAGGGACTCACGACAGAAAGATAGGAATCACTGCTAGCGCACCTCATCATAAATACCGTAGTAGTCAAGTAGTCACAATTCACTCACGAAGCGGCACGTCACGTCACGTCAGCTCACTCGCTCGCGCACGGGATCCCCCTCCGCCCCAGGCCTCAGAAAAGAAAACGAAAGACACGAGAAAAGCAAACGGTTAAAGGAAAAAAGGTCCACACAAATCAATCACCATCACGACAGGAAAAAAAAATCACCCAGAAATCACGTAGTCTAGCACTAGAAAATTTCCTTTTTTTGATTCTTGTTGATGGTGTAGCCGTAGCTAAGTGCCTGGGGCAGCGCCACCCTGCGATTGCTGCTGTTGCTGCATCATCACGGCGTAATACATCGTACAGTAGGCCTGGTATCCGCCGTATGGAGCATACGGGTCATCCTGGGCTGCACCAGGGGCGCCAGACGCTCCTCCTACGCCAGTAGTGGCAGTGGCGGTGGTGGTGGTGTTTGAGGTTGACGGAGCGGGAGGGGAGTTTGAGGAGGGCTGCGGGAGGGCATAGGTTGGCCAGGCAGGTTGTTGAGTTTGCTGTTGTTGGTCAGAGGGAGTGAAGTGTGTAGGGCGAGTTGGGGGAGCGCTGCGTGTCTGTGTGATTGTTAGTGGGCGGAGGGAGGGGAGGGGAAGGGGAGGAGGGGAAGTACAGATGCTTCTACTTTTTCCTCAATGGCGGTGCGTGCCCGGGCGATTGCTTCGCGAGATCCTGCCAGGGCGATTTCACGTTCAGGGTCACCTTGTTGGAACTGGCTGGAAACGTTGATGCGACACCCAGTTGAGGATTGCATCTCTTTGATTGTTTCTCCGCCTAGTTTTTTTCCTCATTGTTAGTACCCCGCATATATAATAGGTAAAAGAGAAGGACCTTTTCCAATAATCATGCCAACAGCATCTATAGGGACCCTTATAGTTTCGGTTAATCTCCCTTCCGATCCACCGCCACCACCACGCCCTCCTCCACCACCTCCGCCACCATCACCGTGTCCGCCATAATACCCGCCGCCTCCACCTCCACCCCCACCACCAGGTGCTCCCCGTTCAGGCCTTGACATTCCAGATAGCGGTCCAGTACCTGCATTATCACTTTCAACAATTTCCATTATCAGCCGCTTCGCATCCTCAGCCGCCTGTGGTGACCCAATCAGATTAACGGGACGTTGACCATTCTGACTCTTCGCCTCGCCAACAATGTTAACGTGACAACCGGACTTGTCTTGAATGTCGCGTATGGTTTCGCCGCCACGACCAATTATCAAGCCAACAGTTCTATCGGGCACAAGTATCTGTATGCTATCTTCTGACTCCCCGGGGGGAATTTGGTCAGTACAAGAGCTCAAACAGAAAAAAGTTTTTTCTTCCTTCTTCTTTCTTTCAAAAAGACAGAACAGAGCTAATTCCGCGATTATCAAAAAAGATCCTCTTGGCGAGCAGGATGGTTTTATCAAGATCAAGAAAAAAGAACGGCAAGTGAAGAAAAAGAAGGAAGAAAAAAGAAAAAAAAAGACAAAACGGCAAAAGGAGAGAAAGATATTTCTTGCTACCACTGTCGCCAAGAGGAACCGCAGACAAACCTCCGTCTCGCAAGTTGGGCTGACCTCCGCTTCCACTGAATTTCCCCCGACCACCGGCGCCTCCAGAAGGACCTCCCATGCCACCCCCGGATGGGCCATTCTCCGCGATAATCTGCTCTATGGCTCTTCTTGCGGCCCCAATTTGCGGGCGTGTGCCCTGGATATTGCAGACCCGCTCACCACCGCTATCCCGATCCTGACCATTTGTAAGGAATTGAACTCGAGCTCCAGTCTCCTGCTCCACACGTCTTAGAGTCTCCCCACCGCGGCCAATTATTAGTCCAACAAGCGATGATTCAATGTTCATCTGTTCGGCATCCGGAGGAGGCGAGCGCGCTCTATGACCGCCGCCGTACCTCTCCGCTCGTGCCGGGGGCGGGGAGTAAGGATTTCCCGTGCCAGCCCCAGGCGGACCACCCCGCCGCGGTGGGCTGTAAGAACGTTCTCGCTCACGCATACCGTACTCGGCGCTAGCGCGCGCACGACGCTCGTCGCGGAAAGGGTTGTAAGCATCTCTGAAGGGTTCACCACCACGGCGGGAGGGTGGAGAGCGAGTACGGGACCGGGAACGACGAGCACCGTATCTTGATCGTGGGTCTTCGTAACGTGCGGCTAAATATAAAGCGGTATTAGCAACTCCCTCCGCTCCTTAGGCCTTATGGAGGGGCTGGTGGCAGAGGAGCGAATGGAAAAAGAAAAGAAAAAACTCACGTGCTTGTTCTCTGTAAGTAGGTTGGATCCCCATCTCTGCAGCTCTAGCTTTTGCTCGCGCGAGTGCGTCATCTAGAGATACCTTTCCGGATGTTGTAGGTTTGATATTGCTAAGGTCAAGGGAACCAGAGGCAGATGGCTGGGGTAAAGAGTAGCCAACCGGGGGAGAGGCGGCAGATTGAGGAGGCGGTTGGCCGGTCAGGCCTGCCGGAATTCCAGCGTATCCCGTAGGGCCACCTTGCGGCAATGGCGGTCCTCCTTGAGCAGGCCGCTGTGCGCTTGCTGTAAGATCGGAAGGAGACCTCCGATTAGCACGAGGAGACTCTCGAGTAGGGTAGGCAAGGTGCGGGAGGGAGGGAGGGAGGGAGTGGGTGGCTCTGGGAGGATAACAACAAAAGAAAGGGAATTAATTCCAAAACGTACTCAGGGCAGCGAGAAGAGCGGCGACATTCTGATCCGCCATGATTGCGAATGAAACGTGATGGGTAGGAAGAGAGATGTTTCCTTTAATTTTCCTTCGAGGTAAGAGAGAAAGAAAAGAGAATAGGGAAAAGAAAGAGAAAAAGGAAAAAAAGGGAAGAATTGGAATAAGAATAAAGGTAAGAAATGGTCAGGGTAGGATAGTATTAGAGGTCTATTAAAAACCTGTGACGCGAAGTTGGGAATAACACAAAAAGAGGCGGAGGGAGGGTAATTTTTTCAATTTTTTTTTTTCCTTCCTTCCTTTCGCTTTCCTAGTGCGAAACGGGGATGGGGATGGTTGGCGTTGTTGCAGTGGTTGTGTCGAAGCCCACTCACTCCAGCACAGGATGTATTTACGAGTGCGGCGAGAGAGAGAGAGAGAGGCTGCCGTAGTGATACTCGTAGAGGCGGGTCAGGTTATTTCAGCCCCCTCCCGCTCGCTGGACTCAAGTATGTTGTATGCATGCAGTGAATATCAGGAAAAGCTGATTGACCGTCACACCCTAAGCAAAGCCAGATGCTATGTTTTATGTAAGCCAAATTGCGAACAATAAAACGAAAAGTGAGCAATGGAATATGACACGGTAGGGTTGGACCTGTGCACTTTGTGTTGACCTTTCTCGATGATATGATCACAAGAAGAATGAAAACAAAAGGATGTTTCTTTGTTCCTGTTTCTTATGCTGAACTCTCGAGATGGGCGTTAAAAAGGTGAAATAGGAAAAAAAAAGCTGCAGAAAAAAGCTTGCTAAAATCCTTTTTCAGTGTAGGGTGGAAAGGAAGGTCGTGCTGGTGACTTGGCATTTGGTGCCCTTTGTTGCTATGGCAATCCCTGAGACTGGCCCAAGGTTTGAGCCGCAAAACAAAACCAACTTTTGGAAGCGGCCTCGTCGCTCGCAAGTTGAGCCGCAACGGGGGTTTCCTTTTTAAAAGCGGATGCTGTTGGATCCTATTTGGGTAGGGGGTGTGTGGGCAGTCGTCTGTAGGCGTCCGTAGGCAGTCGTCCGTAGGCAGTAACCCGTGGGCTACATCACCGTGTGTTACCCCCCCCTCAATTCGCACCACCATCCTGTCTTTCCTGTGCGCTTGCACACATAGCCCAGGTATTGCTGGCTCCCCATTTCTGAACCGCTTCCCGAAGTCTCGCCAAATCGTCCCATAGCTCTTGGTCAACCGAATTAGCAAATAGACGAGCAACAATTCGTCTGCCTAAGAACGTTAATTAATCAGCGTACCGGTACGGTAATGAAGAGCCCTGATCTTCTAGCTCATAACAACATATGACAATTTTTGAAACATCACACTTTGAGAACACAAGTAGAGGCTCTCGCTAGTATATATATATCGACTTCAAGAGTTCTCAGAGTGGAAACAAAGAGGGTATAATAAAAAGTATCATATCTCTGCGCCCTCCTTCCACTAAACACAGTCCCGTATTCATAACGTGCCCCACGGCTAGTCGGAACACACGGTGACACGAAACAATGTCCGTTATCAACGGGTATCCCCATCAGCCTCAACCCAATACCAATATGCTCCTATGGTCCTCAAGCTCGTAGCAAGTAGGAATGTAATCATCGTCCTTTTAGGCCTGATTTAAGGTGATGATTGCGAGCTCACCTGTTCCGTTGCAAAGTGGCTGTTATAGACATTAGGAAAGTAGAGTGTTTATAAAAATGATTGGTTCCTTCCATCTAATATCTTTAATTTAAGTAGATATCTACATGATGGGGGCCACCTCAGGGTGTGGCACTTGTCGGTTGAGATATGCAAAAAAAAAAAAACTGCTCACGCTCTCTGCTAATCCAAGTTTCCGGAAACCGATCTGTTTCGTTTCGCCGTGTGTTTCGACTCGCCGTGGGATAGGCTACGTTAACGCCAACAAATAGGCTACCTCACAAGCCACCCTGACACCCCATCGGACAGATGCTAATTGGTTGATTTTCTGTGAGGGAATAGCGGCTGAACTCTTTAGTTGCAACACTTTATCCTTCCTGTTCAAGTCCGGTCGCCCGAGTGGGAGGGGTATTGGAGTGGCATGTGAAGTCTAACACAAAAACAGACCGAGATCATTGGACAACCTTTGTGTCACTTGGATGGGGGGGGGGTGGGGGGCGCAACCTCCCCCAAACTCTAGCAACAACAAAATAGCCTTAGCCACAGTGCTAGTATCAAACATTCAGCCTAAAAATTAGGCCCCTTAGACCCTGGAGATTCTCAACAACGTGCCAGAACGTTCCCACCATACCCCCCCCCCAGCCCCCAAGGCTAGGAACTGCACCCTACCATCCCGTATCAAACGGCTTTTCGCTTACACCTCAAACCCTCTTGCAAACAGTAGCGCCCCCATACAGTTCCTGAGTACTGCTAGCTGTGAACACCCGTTGTTTCGGTATCAATATGTAGCAAACATGTCCGATCCCGCCATGGGCGCCCGAAACCCCGGAATAGAAAAAGAGTGACATTCTATGACCTTTCATCTTCGAATGAAACAACAGCACAACTCGCCGCAGGAACATGGAACCACCCACCCATCGCCATACTAAGGCAGAAACAATACTCGAGGGAGAAGAAAGCACACGAGACGAAGCACTGCGGCACTGGAGAGGCAACTGTTAAAGTACCATACAAGTGCTAGCCTACTAAGTTATGGTGGGGCTTTCTATCTACTTCGCCGTGTCCTTCCGTCTATCGACTTATAACTGATTAGCTACGCAAGCAGGGGTTGTAATTCAATGTATTATCATGGAATAACCTATGCAGTGAGATGGTCGGACAACAGGACAATCACTAGGGGGAGATTATACCCTCCAACTTACTAACCAGTTTTTACCAATAAAGGACCAACCTAACTTAAGCGCTAACTATTACATTTTTGATGATTAGGACTCGGTTAAAAATAAACATTTATAATATCTCCATGAATAATTGGATAACTTGTCCACCTAACACTCCGCTACAGTGCCTGCTCTCTCTTGTCACTGCTAGTAAACTACTGGTAACACTACAGAAACACAAATGCCTTCGATTAGCCTGGCCATAAGACCGAGGAACTCTCCTTAGACAGTGCCTACACTGTGCAACGCTACGGTAATGCAATCTACTGCAGTGGAGCCCTCCCTCATTCAATCTTTTGTTTGCCCATTGTGCTAGAATTAAATAGACTGTGAACTTCTTGGACATTAGAAATGTGATGTCATCGTATCTCCTCATTCTCCAAACCTCGCCCGCTGTTGGATGTGAAGGAATATTTCTCGTGTGTTGTATCGGAAAGCTTTGGTCGGGCTCAACCTTGTCCTCACTGGTTGTCTTTATATTGGGCTAGGTTTGATTACATGCAACAGGGACAATCTCTGCACGGATATCCTACTGTATTCTACGCGGCGCCAAGGGATATGGCTGCTTTGACAGACCTTGCAATTGTTTGGTAACGTCAGTCTTCGTAATAGAGAACTTATACGGGAGAACCTACCTGGGTGGTAGTTGACAGAAAATGGACCTGAATGCAAGAATAGTCTGGGTTTTCGTAACTAGTGTTCGGTTTGATATATTGATCCTGTCGATGATGGGACCTTACCACAGTACCCCGCTGCCCAATTAGTATAAACTCATACGAGAACACAAATGCTTTCAAGAAACTCGGCTCTAATACCCAATACCCTTAGGTGATCCCTCCGCTCTGCAATGCTATAATAATACCGGTAATACAATCCACGACAACTGACTCCTCCCTTATCCATCGGCCCCCATCTATTGCTATAGGATTAAACAAGAAGGCAAGTCTCTCTGCTAACTGGAGTGTGATACCGTCGTATACGGCCATTCTCAAATCCTCGGCAGTTACAAACCCATGCGTCCGGCCCCTGCCATTTCGATCCTAGCCAAGAGGCACTACTTCATGCCATCTCCGATCGAGGATTGCTTTGCCTCTGTCACAAAGACAAAGGATTGTTCACCAGAGAAATCGTATCGACAATGACAAACTCCTCATTCCTCCCTGTCTGGGAATCAGTTGCGACAAGTTCCTTCTCCCAGTCACGCACTTGAAATCCGACGTGATCGGACCAATGATGCAAACGACTTGGCCGTGCCCATTGGCTTCCTTAAAGTCGAGGCTCTCTTGAGAGGGATAGCTTTTGAAATAGATGCATTCCACCACGGTAAGAACTCGAATAATCGGAACTTGTGCTGGGACGTTGGAGCTGCCTCTCCTAGTAAGGTTCGGCGTTTCTCTTTGTTTGTCTCCCTTCGTACCCTTTTCTTCCTCTTAAATACATCCTTTCTCCTCTTTACAAACTACTAAATTCAGCATGATCGACAACACGCAATGTTCATGAGGCTCCATGCAGCCGACTGCGAATCCATCTGCCTGTCCTACAGTGCCTCGATCAACATACCACCCGAGCACGGGTGGGCCTTCTAGTCAGAAGATTCCTTACCGCCACAGCAGCGAAGGGAAGATCCCCTCGCCATCTTATATATACAAACTGGCAGCGAATCACCGGCTGTAAATAAAATTGGAACTTTAGTTAATTTCCCTTGACGCTCAGGATACGGTACGGTACGGGTATTTCCCTCCCCCCCCCCCTTTTTTTTTTGAAACCTTCTGATCACGATAGAGGGGGGTTTTCTTGCTTCGCCAGGTTTTTTGGTTGGAGGTCGAGGCTAGCATATACCGGTGATCACCCGTGAACTACCGGTAGGATAAAGGAAAGAGTTAGCTGGGCAAGGGTTCTCGGCGGCAAGTGTAACACAACCTAAAAGGCTAGGGTCCAAGCGAAAGTTTTGACGAGGTTGGGGAGAGAGGGTTTCAAACTTTCAAGCGATTGGTTCCGCTTGTAAGCACTCTATTTTTAAAAAAACATGAAAATACGGGGCTAAATGATCCTTTTCGGGGAATTAACAAAGAAAGATAAGGAGTTGATAATTAACTGTTTGAGTTATTTTAGTTGTCTTTGGAAGGACTGACGTATTGGGTTTCAATGGTGGCAGTGGCGAGTTGATCTACAAAAAACAATGACGCCAACCTGCTTTTGCCCCCCTTAATCACGTTACGCTCGATTCGGTTGAGTATCCTGGCTTTTTAATAGTAAATCCACCAATAGCATCCCGGGATCAACATCAATGACGAAGAATTACCCGTACCGTAGACGCTCTCTATCAAGCCTTGTTCTGCTGCTGATAGCTAAATCCTGATTTCCCATTCGCTCAACCTCAACCTCAATGGGGATAAATATGAGGACTTTTCTACCGCCCATACATTCTAATGGGTTGGGCGACGTTTGAAGAGAACCCCCTGATCCTAGCTGTCGGTTTTCCCCCCCCCGGCCTGGCTGAATGGGCAAAGGCGGCCTGGCCTGGGGCTGGATCAGTTCATGTTACCAGAGTCACTCATTACTTACGCCTGATTCGAAGGTCGAGCTATCTTGGGAGATGAGACCGCTGCTTGCTCAATAACTTACTGGTATCGTCTCCCAAGATATATACTGCGGGCCCTCCCCCACCCCCTCCGTAGTATTTTTTCGACCTCAATAAACCACCACTGCCATTCTACTTCGTTTCTTATAGGGGCCCGTCTTTCAATTCACCCACGGGCTCCCTTTCCCTTTTTTTCATTTCATTTTTTCCTTTCTGCTTCTTATTTCCTTGTTCGTTTTTTTTCATTTCATCTTTACTGTTTCTGTTTCCTTTCTTCATTCCCTTCTTGAAACGGCAAAATTCTATAAGCTTCCGGCCTTATAATTCCTTTCTTTCCCTTCTATCGTCCGCTGGCTGGTTCCGCCTAATCCAGATATAAATATTACGAAAACCTACCACTACTACAGCTACAACTACTACTACTACTACAACAACAACAGCGATCATTCATTTATTTCCAGTCAACATGAACAACACTGATACCTATACAACGGACGCTCCAAGCTACGAGGATGCTGTGAATGCCAGTAGACGAGTTCCACCTACAACTCACGAATTAACACCTTACCTCGGATTGCGTGCTCGGCTTTCGCAAGTCTGGTTCAATCGATGGACGCTGCTTCTTTTCCTTGTGCTAGTCCGAGTCATCCTCGCGACACAATCGCTTGACGGGGACTTGAGATCTGCGCGGAGGGAGGCGCTCTCGGCATGTACCGGCGTTGAGAGCATGGGCTCCGCAATGGCTTCCATGCCACATTATATGTCCAGAGGGGTGAACGAGGTTGCAGCGATGGGTATCGAAACTGCCGTCAAGGCCCTCGAAAAGACACTTCTGCTTCTTATCACCGGTGTCCAAGAAATCGTTGTCTTCGTCGTGAATATGATAACCTCTACCTACGTTTGTCTGATCACCCTGGCCATCCAAGGCTCTCTCGGTGCCGTTCTCGATGCCACCGAGAAGATTGCGGATTTTGTCAACAACACCATGGGAAAGATCTTTGATGATGTTGGAAAAGACGTCAAATCTGTCCAGGACGGGATTAATAAAGTCGCCAAAGCTCTGGAGAAGCTTCCTAATTTCTTCGGACCCGATCTCTCCCTTCCTGTGGCTAAATTTCCTAGTCTTGACGAGTTGAAGAAAGTTCAGATCCCGACGACCTTCGACGATGATTTAAAGAAGCTAAAGGATGGCATCCCTACGTTTGATGAAGTGCAGAAGGCTGCCCATGACGCTATCAGAATTCCCTTTCGACTTATTTCCGTATGTCCCATTCCCTTGTGAAATCCCCCCCTCCCGAGCTCGCTCGCTAACAATGAATAGAAAAAAGTCAATGAGTCCATTGGCGTGTACGAATTCGATCGTTCCATATTCCCCATCCCCGAGAAGGAGAAACTTACCTTTTGCTCTGACAATCCCAAAATCAACAACTTTTTTGATGGCCTGGAGGGCACCGTCGACAAGGTCAAGAAGATCCTCATTGGGGTCATTATCTGCCTAGCCATCGTTGCAATAGTCCCTATGGGTTACCGCGAATGGTGGAACTGGCGAACCACCCAGTCACGAGCCTTCATGCTTCATACCGCGCCGACATATGATCCCATCGATGTGATCCAGATCGCTTCGCGGCCATACTCCTCCTCGTTCGGCCTCAAATTGGCCGGCCTGTTCAAGTCTTCTCGACGCCAGATACTCGTTCGCTGGGCGGTAGCCTACGCGACGTCGACTCCCGCACTTTTCGTCTTGTCCCTTGGAATCGCAGGACTGTTCGGCGTGTTGGCTCAGTACATCCTGCTGAGGCAGGTTGAGAGCGCGGCACCCGCGTTAGCTGCTGAAGTTGGGGAGTTTGCGGATATCGTCGTTAAGCAGCTCACGGCAGCTTCGACGAGTTGGGCGGTGAAGACGAACGCGGCGATTAACAGCACAAATTCGGATATCAACAAGGAGCTCTTCGGATGGGTGGTTAACGGGACGGATTCCCTGAACGACACCCTGACCGTATTCGTCGACAAGATGTACGAGGGCGTCGACAAGTTCTTTGGCAAGACACCCCTAGCCAACCCAATCAAGGACGTCCTCAACTGCCTCATCGGCATCAAGGTCAAGGGAATACAGAAGGGACTAACATGGGCCAACGAAAACGCCCACATCAGCCTCCCGCTCCTCCCGAAGGACACCTTCTCCCTGGGCGCTGCCGAATCCATCGCCCCAGAGGCATCCGGCGCGGCTAGCTTCCTCTCCGACACCTCTGCCCAAGCCTCCGACATGATCACCGACGTGGTCTTCAAGCTCACGGCGAAATGGGAGGAGAGGCTCACGGAGGAAGGCATAATATCGGCCTGCGTGGTCGGCATCTGGATCCTCGTGCTCATAATCGCCATCGTCCGAACCATAGCCCTATTCTACACCTCCGACAAGCACCGCGGCGAAGCCGGCGGCGGTCTCCCTCCCACGCCGGTCACACAACAGCCCGCTTCCTCGCGTGGTGCGAATATTAATGGTAGCGGTGGAGTCGCTACGTTGCCGGTATTCCCGGCGTTTGGTAGAAACAAGAACAGCAGTGGGGGCGGTGGAAGCCCCGCGAGTAGAGAGAGTATGTCGCCTGCGGATGCGTACTACGATCCCAATGAGAAGGTTGATCAGGATGCGCGCTGGTTGCAGGTTGGTGGCTCCGTCGCTGTGGAAAATTCACAGGGGGAGTACAGGCGGAGTGTACATGCTAGTGTTCATCCGGTTTATTCGGGGAAGCATTGACTTATGCTAGGGGATTGATATTTTTATTTTATTTTTTGCTTTTATATCCACTCATAGCGCTGCATTGTTATTTTTTTTGACGTTTTCATTTGCATTTGTGTTTGTTCATACCTTTGTTGTTGTTGTCCTCAGCTTGAGGGGTTGTATCATGGATTACGGCTTACGATAGACTTTAATACCTGTCTTGTGGTGGGGTTGGTTGGTTGGTTGGTTGGTGATGGGGGGGAGGAGAGCAGAGAAAGGTGGATTACCGTGCGGAGGAGGGGGGGAGGAGGTTGTGGTGTGATTTGGTATATTCTATGGTGGATCGACTTTCGTTTTGTACGGGCAGTCTTGTGGTCACTTTTTTTTTTTCGCGACTGGGGAGGAGAGGATAGTGTAGACGTTATTGAAACATTATCTCTGCGGATCTTTGTTTTGCTGCTCTTGTGCATTTGTGAAGTGGGGTGCGGAAACTTGGTAATGTTACTACGATAAGGAGGGCATAATCTCCTGGCTTAACTTACAGATCGGCCATGCAACCGCAGGACTAGACGAGTGATAACATATGAATCTAGTCACCGCTGGATAAACTCTCTGAATCGTGATGATATAGAAACGACAGTTACCAACATGGCCCAAGCGTGAATGGGGCCAGGAGAGTAGATCTCATCAAGTTTGATGATCTCTCCTTATGTACTGTAGGTTAAGTTACCATTGATTTCGTCGAGTCAATTCACAATTCGTGAGGACATCAGCCCGGCAAACGAGCCCCCACACCCCAGATACTACTAGCGCACGGGCTGACTTGAAAATAAGATTAACGACATCTAGAAGAGATCTCACCAAACGGACTTCACGCCCCCCTCATGTGCGACCTGCAACGAGAGTAACAGGGACTCACCGGCAATCACTCGTGCGAGAGAGCGGCAGAGGAATCCTGGAAAAAGTTAGTGTATGATATAGCAATGGCAAATCACCAAAGCACTCATACAGTATGTACCAACGGGATCTAGGAGCTGAGCAGGCTGTGTCGGAAGTAGAGGATCGTTGTTGTATGTAACCAGAAAGGAAAGTTGGGATGAGGGGAGAAAGGTGACGTTTACATTCAACCATCGTTTCCAACAGGCTAAAAAGCTTCCCCCGAGTGACCGCCGATGACAACAACAAAACTTACCCGGCCCGACTCCAGCCGGCAACCAACCCCCCCCCACCACAGCAACCACCCCTCCCTCCCCCGACAACGCACCCCACCACCACCTCAAGAAAAATGCTTCCAACCCCAACAACATCCCACCTCACCTTCGACCACATCTACGAGCCAAGCGAGGACACATTCCTCCTCCTCGACACCCTAGCCCTCCAATCCCCATTCCTGCGCTCCCGTTTCCCGCAAACCTCGTCTCCTCCTCCGCTGGTCCTCGAGCTCGGCAGTGGTTCCGGCGTGGTGACTTCGTTCCTGACAACACAGTCCACCGCGCTCTTCGGTCACAGCTCGGTTATAACATTATCCACGGATATTTCTCCGCATGCTCCGGATGCTACGAGGCGGACTGTTGCGGCTAATATAACCAAGGAGAGTGGGTGCTTTCTCGGGGCTGTAAGGATGGATTTAGCGGTAGGGGTGAGGGCGGGAGTGGTGGATGTGCTGATGTTTAATCCGCCTTACGTTCCTACGGAGGTGGTGGTGGAGGATGGGAGTGGGGAGGAGGGGTGGATTGGGGTCGCGTGTGGGGGAGGTGTTGATGGGATGGAGGTTACAATTCGGGTGTTAAGGGGGTTGAACGAGTGCCTGAGTGAATGTGGAGTAGCGTATATTTTACTCTGTGAGAGGAACAAGCCCGAGGCGGTTGCAGAGCAGTTGCGGAATGGTGAGTATGGTGTCAAATGGGTCGTAGAGAAGGTAGGCACCTCTGGGAGGAAGGGTGGCTGGGAGGTTTTAGGGATCTGGAGGGTTATGAGATGGTAGTGTATTAATAAGTCAGTGAGCTGCATATCAAATACCCGTACCCGCATCCAGAGAACCTGGAGCATTTAATAACGCGGTTTGTTCCTACAAAGATAGACTATCGCTACACCATAACTTCATCACCAAAGTGAAAAAGAAAAGAAAAAAGGAAAGGAAAGGAAGGATCAATCCCTAATCATCCTAAGCAAGAACTTTTCAAAATCACCGTCAACAACAACCCCCTTAAGCCTTCCCGACAAATCCACCTTAAATTTCTTCTTATAGATTTTCTTGACGCGGTCCATATGGTAAGGGTCCCAATGTACTCTTACCATCCTGCTAATAAGCAAATCTTCACGGCCTTGCTCCACTAATGCCGTGATGGCTTGTTCGAGCAATTTCGCGTCACGAAGAGGCTTATCAACTGCACCATTTATGATATGGAGCAATGTTTCCCCCTATCCATCTTTCAGCAAGCATAAAAAGGGAATGGGAGAATTTAGCATACGCACCACAAGATTTTTAGAATGCCTCATAACAGCCTTCGCCAAATCCCTTTGGTAGGTAGCTTTGTAGTGTCCCGCCATCTCCCTAATCCACCGGTCGCTCCTATTAACCAGAATCTCAATCATTATCGTCTCGCCACCCCTTGCATCCTTCCTTTCCATGACCTCCCCCAACCTCCTGACGTCCTCCTTGACACCATCAATCTTAACCTCCTCACTTTCCTCCATCCTCACTCCTTCAAGTTGGATCAAGACCGCCATCCGGAATTTGTTCCCTTCGAGCTCATTACGCACAACTTTCTCGAGACTGTTCAGGTATTTGGCATCCTTGAAACCAGCCTTTATCTTCCGAATTTCATCGGCTGATTTCCCCATTAACGCTTCAATCAAGAGTTCGTTACGAGTCTCTCTTCGCTGATACCAGCAGTTTGCAAACCAGCCCTCTGATTCATACGGCCCTAAGGCTACTGCAAAAGCAACCTTCCCAAAACCGCCGTATGTATTCGACGGAAAGACGGTCTTGATATGCTTGGCCACATTGACCTGCTTAAAGATTGATTTGTATTCCAGACGAAGTTGCAATACTTGGGATGGGGAAAGGGTTGGTAAAATATCTATCAATGGACCCGTAGGTGGGCGGAAGGTGTGTTTCAGGGCCGATAGAAGGGTTTTTGCATCTTCTGTTGGGTTGTATGGAGGCGTTGCGGGGCGTGGCGGGCCAGCAGGATATACTGGTGTTGCTGCAGACTTTTCGCTGGAGTGTTGGGCTGTTAGGGTCTGATGGAGCGATTGGCCGCCAGGGCTTGGAGAGAATACAGAGGGACCAAGTGAGAATGCACTGTTCAATGAGTGACCTGCTATAGAGATTGATCCAGAGGCAGAAAAGAGTGGTGATGGCGAAAGCGTCGGTGAAGGGAGTGGAGAAATGGATTGGTAAGTTCCATGGTATGGTTGAAGGGCTGGGGAAGGTGGTGGTAATTGGTTGGGCTTATCGTTCTTGATTGAGAGACTCGAGAATGAGGGTATCTTTAGAGATTCTAGAAAGCCATGTTTTGGGGGTCGTGGAGGCGGAATTGACGCCGCACCATGACCACCCGGGGACACACTGATTGTGCTGCTACCGCTAACAGGTGGATATTGAGATGGTGGAGGTGGTGCCGGAAGGGCAGACGCTGGGTAAGAACTAGCAGCCTGTCCGGGGAAATAAGACGGTGTGTTTTGAGTTCCTTGGGGGGGGCCCTGTGCTTCAGCATAATAATCTGGGTTGCTATGTTGTGGCGGTGCCTCCCCAGGCGGGTATACCCCTCCACCTGCGCCAAATCCGGGCGGGGGAGGAACAAACTGTGGATCATGGGGCGGTGGTGCATTCGGCGACACCTGGGGGTAGATTCCCGGGGAAGGCGGGGGCAGTGGAGGGGGACCAGCGTAACCGGGTGGATAGCCATATCCCGGATATGCCGTTGGGGCACCATACTGGCCAGGAGGCACAAGACCAGCTGCTGGTGGATACGGATTTGGGGGTGGGTACTGCTGATACGGCGGGTACTGCCCTGGTGGGGGTGCCGGCACCTGTACTGCCGAGGAAGAATAAGCTGTTCCAACAGTTTAGCCCAATTCGCAATCATGGAGAAACAAACACCTTACAGCGACTTTGTGAATGCGAGCGCTGCCGCGCTCCTCCAGGTGAAGGACTCGCGGGAGAAACGGGGGAAACGGGCGAAACGGGGCTATAAGATTCCGAACCCCCATAACTGGCCTGGTAGCCTGCACTGACGCTTCCGCTTGCACTGACCCCCCCGACGACACTATACCCACTCAATAATCCCCTCTCCCTAGCTATTTCTCTAGCTGCTTCCTCTGCCGTCTTCTTATACTTTCGTGGTTCCTCCTCGGCTCCAGATCCGACACTGCTGATGTACGAGAATTCCGAACCAGCGCGTGAATGGGATCCAGCGGACAACGTGCTTTGGTCAGTCTTGACGGTTAAGCTTTTGGAACGGCCATGTTCGCGGCGCTCTTTCCGCTCTTTCTTAGCCTTCTTATAGGCAGCATATTCGGGTGTTCCTTTCGCTGGTTTTTCCGGCTTTGGCATGTTCGGTGGATGGACAGGAATAGAAGAGAAGAGTGAAACAAAAAACAAACGAACACCTGACTGGGAACCTGAGCACTTAAGAAGACCGCGATGCAATGGTGTGGTTATTTGTTATTGGGAAAGATGAGTTGGAGCTGGGCGGGTAGGAATACGGTTCTAGGGATCCCCTCAGCACGCCAAGACGACATGGATTTAGTGGCTATTGTTGTTATGGGGCTCTGCGTGGTGGCTACGGTCTTTTGGCGAAGAGCCGATGCCCATGACATGACCGGTTCACCGTCGTGGATGCTGCGATGTATCGATCTGAGTCTTGCCAATCCAGCCGCCTTTACCTAATTCATCGAAGCCGTGTCCGATGCCGACATCGATATCGATAGCATTTGTACCAGTGCTGCACGGGACAGGTCGCACTATCTTTTCCCAAACACGAGCACCCATAGGCCTAGGGATCGATTAATCGATATGGGTACACGTGTGTCACCACAGACCTCAAAAATTGGTCCAAAATACCAATACCGGTACCGTGCTGCACAGCAGCGTGTGAGGACAAGATTCAGATTTTTAATGGAGTGATAGACGATCCAGTGATAGTTAGACATTCTACTACTCGTACAGGGAATACCTAGAGTGTAATTGTGGTGTGTGGAAAAAGCAATGAATTTAGAGAGGTCAGGATTAACGGCTAAAATTCAGGTGCTGCCTCCAGAGAGGGCCCGAGTCTCCCGAAATCCCGAATGCTCTGTGGTTGTCTGTTAATTGTGTTCATCCGGACGGCCTGCCGGTATAGCATCATAACCCAAGCAAGAGGCCACTATGGATATCCCTGTTTCTGGTAGTCTTGCCTCGAGGCCCCACGTAGAACTCAGCCCCTATTGTTGGCGGTGTGGGAACAATCCTCATATAGTCAAACATGGAGCTCTCAGTTCCATTGCCCATCCGCTTACGAAAGTACCGTATGGGAAGGGAACATGGAGTGATAGAATATGATTCGGTGGTAGGGACCCGGTGATATCAGAACACCTGGAGAGTACCGGTAGGGCCGGACTAGCAATAGAACGCATGGGGTATCACTCGCCCACGGTACCGTAGTGTATTACGGGAGAAGACAGCGCAGCGGCACGCCATTATGATATCGTGAGGTTATCATTGTGCGCGGGATAAGTTCAATTAGAAGAGGGGGGCGTACCGGCACTTGAATCCCTAGAGACCAACGATCCGCGTGCATGGCATAGTACTCGTACAATGTAGCTAATGAACAGAGGGTTTCGAATAGGGGGTTTTTGTTGGTGACGGCGTGACGTAATTTTTCGACTGTAGATGTGTTTGGGGAATCACAATTTGATCGACTGTCATACTTGTAAATTTAGCTAGCCGTCACAGAGCTGTCTTGCACTGGGAAATAAGCAATACGGTAGGGTTGCTGTTGCTCTGCCGTGGCTCGTGTGCAAGTTACCTTCCTGGAGCAGCCCGGGTTGTTGATTGTTTCCATCCAGATCCCTGCATGCGTTGCAGTATTGGGCTTTGAGAGGCTCGGTCTTGTCCATATTTGGTCATGTCGTATGGAGAGCCTTACTTGTTGTGGCCTAAGCTAAACTCCATGCGGTACTTGGGTGGGATGGGCTGGGCTGGAAGTGGATTTACTGACGGTTGCTCGGGGAAGTGGGGGGATTGGAGCGAAGGCAAAAAAGTTTGAGATGAGAGAGAGGACTCAGTGGGAAGGGAAGAGGAAGCTTGTCTGTCTGTCTGTACGAGTACTGTATGTGCCTTCGGTCAGTGATGGTCTGCCCCTTGCAGAGGGATGCAGTATGCTGCAATCATGGCAGGTGGCTTTACTAATGTTAACGAGAACATACAGACATGTCGGTACATGGCTGCTGCAGAGGCGGTGTCCAATGACTGTAACGGCTTGCGATGCGATAGCTGGCCGCAGCCGTGATAGTAGCTGAGAAGAGATTGTTGGTCTTAATACTTACGGCGTCGCTATTGAGGACTTCCATTTGACCGAGAGATGTATTATATTCTGTAGTTTAGTCCTTGGATACACGATACCTATGTGTACTGGGTACGGTGCTCGAGTACTGGCCGACGATACACATTCCCTGTCGAGTAAACGGTGATGTGAGAAGGGTTATCTGTACTAGTACTACATGCAGTACTCAGTCTTCTACCAGTGCATGTGCTGAATAGTCTTCCCCTTGTCTATAGTCTGTGCTATTCTCTCTTTTTCTCGTAATGGACTCCCTGTAACAGCGCTAGAACAGAGGGGGAGAGAACCCTGTGCATTTTGACCCAATCTCCTGCTCGTAATTTCGTGGTTGAGAGGCCAAACGAAACGCTGCTCTGGGTATGATACCCCCTATTCCCGGTCCTGGTTCCTTATTATAATCCTCCCATTTCTTTCCTTTTTCCATCCTTCTCCACCAACCCCATCGCTCTTCCCCAATTGCTCCGAACTAGCCCTCCTTATCCTCTCGCTCCCCCAGAACGCAAGGAAAAAGGGAAAAAAAAAAACAAAAAAAACAATACATTCTCTCTTTTTTCCCCCTCCCTTCCTTACCCTCCCTCCTTCCTTACCCTCCCTCACCTCGCCTCATCTATCCCCCCATCGTCAATCGCCGCTGGTCGACATATCTTGTTCTTTTAGGTCATTTATTCTTCCGGCTGGCTATTGTAGCGCTGCGACTCCTGCCCTCACGGTGTGAAGGTTACGCCAAGTTATAGGGCCATCAACTGAAAACGCGCCTTTTGACATTCCGCAGTGTCGCCGCAAACGAGCTCTCTTCGTAGATCCTTCTATCTTTTGCAGTAGCGGATCTAGCTACGGGAGCTTATTGTCATCGCGCATCGGACACGAGAAAAGTTTGAGCTATTTCAACGCTAACCGCTCAACTGCTTATCTACCCGACAGCGAGTATTTGCAAGTACATGTGCAAGTGCGGTAGTTGATTTTCTCATTGTTTGCTGCGAGTAGATATTCGACTGTGTGAGTTCTTGAAGACATCTTTTTTTTATTAATTTTTTTAAATTCTTGTTGCTCTTTTTGCGCGGTTCGTGTTTCTTTTTTGGGAAATTATAGTTGAAGTAGTGCTAACCCGCCTTATGTGTTGTTGATAGCCTAAGATCCTCAATTTTCGGCTATAAACGCCCTAGCACGAATTTACGGAGTCGTCCAAGATGGGGACCTCGAGCACTTCTTCTCCTTCATCCACCTTGCATAAACGACCACCCACACCAAAGTCATCTTCCCCGCCCACCAGCTCCTCGCGACCGCCCGTCCCGGAAAATACCAAGGTTAAGGAGTCCCACCCACCCCGTCGTTCTTCTCTCAATTTCCTCCGCCGTTCAAAATCTGGGGATCCAGTCCGCAAGACATCACCGTCGCCAATTGTTGCTCCTTCTGCTCCAAAGCTTCCCGAGTATCCTCCCCCTCCCTCTAGAAACGGGTTTGTTACGGATATCAGGGACTCTGTTGCTATATTTAGCGGACACGGCATGTCGAGCTTTACTGAATCCCACTCTTCGGAGGGTGCTCAGTCCCCCTCAAACGGTCCAGGTGGTTATGTTCCTGGAAGAAAGTCTACTGATAGTGTAGTTGGTGTTTCCGGTGGCACACGTTATCTCAAGTCTAGCTCGGTGCCGCTTACCGATGACCCTTACGCAAAGGAGGGCAGTATGGCACATAGAGGAAGATACAGCTATGCTAGCAGCGCCGTGAGCACTGTAAACTCTCCCAGGAGAGTTAGAAGACGCAGAGATCCTACCCCTTTTAAGTGAGTTTCATCCATCAATTCTCAACAGTGCTGTGCAGATATGGGAATTGGACAATTTATCATTTCCATTTCGTCTCGTTGAGTAACAATGTGAGACAGAAGTGCTAACAATGTGGTAGTGTTCTTGTTATTGGTGCCAAAAACTCTGGAAAGTCGTCATTTCTTCGCTTCCTCCGCCAATCGCTTGCCTTAAGGCCTAAACGCGGACATGTTGCGCCTGCTGAGGAATTACCGGAAGCGCCGGAAGAAGACACCACTACTCATTCGGCTACATCCACCTCTTCCTCTCGGGATGCATTCAAATCTTCATATCTCGAGACCGAAATTGACGGTGAACGCATAGGATTGACTTTGTGGGATAGTGAGGGGCTTGAGAAAGGGGCAGTTGATTTGCAACTTCGCGAGACCGTTGCTTTCTTGGAATCGAAATTCGAAGACACCTTCAATGAAGAGACCAAGGTCGTCCGAGCTCCTGGGGCTAAGGATACTCACGTTCACTGCGTATTTCTGTTGCTTGATCCTGCCAGGCTTACACCCGGAAACCATTACTATAACAAAAAGGGAGATGGAAACAAGCCTGACCTAGCCGGACTGGACGATGACCTTGACATTGCAGTCCTCAGAGCCCTTCACGGAAAAACCACCGTTGTCCCGGTCATCAGCAAGGCAGACAATTGCACTTCTCGTCATATGGAGGAGTTAAAGAAGCTTGTGCGACAGGGGCTCGAGCGTGCTGGAATTGATCCATTGGAAGCACTTGAGCTGGAACTTGACGAAGAAGAGGAAGTTCAGGAGACCAAGGCCAAGCGAGGATCCCTTGCAGAGGTCGATGAGGGATCTTCATCTTCCGACGAAGACGCCCCTCAGTCCTCAAATAAGTCGACTACATCTTCCATCTCAACTAGCCGAAAGGCTAAGGGTCTTAACAGTTTCCTTCCGTTGTCTGTTATCTCTCCCGACGGATACGAGCCCGGCGAGAAAGTAGGTAGGCATTTTCCTTGGGGATTTGCCGACCCATACGATGAAGCGCATTGCGATTTCGTCAAGCTGAGGGAGGCAGTATTTGGGGACTGGAGGGCAGATCTCAGAGAGAAGAGCCGTGACGTTTGGTATGAGAACTGGAGAAGTGATAGGCTGGGAGCCCGCAGAGGCCGGTAGTTTTTATTCTGTGTTTATTTTTTTTCTTATCCATGTCAATTTTCTCATGCGCGCGGATTATCACGGCTATGGGAATATTGAATCGGTCAGATGGGAATTTACGCTTGAAGCGTCTTTTACAAAATATCTTTTTTGTATCGAATGCTTGAAGTGTTCTTCCTCTGTCAGGTATCAGGGATTTTTAAAAAATGGGGAAAATGTCTGTTCTTTACTTTTTTTTTTGCCGTCTCACTTTTCTCTTCTCCGTTCACTGTTGATTCTAGTGACCTTTTGTTCCGACAAACATTGGCTTGCAGCCCATTCGCCCCCTATCATACAGATACTTCTTTTACCCTTCACCGTTTTTTATTCTTATTTTTTTTCTCTTCAAACCATGTGTGTCAAACAGATTAGGGGAGGGCCTCCTTTCCTGGTAATGTAACTTTAGCAGGGTGTGGGGAAATTTTAAGTTTTAAAGTTAATCTACCTTACCCGGATCTCCGTTGCCGTTCCCCGGTTACCCCACCAATAGCGGTGTATCACCTACCCACCCACCCACCCATTCGCTTTGTGTGATTGCATGATGATTCAAACATTCCCGGCATTCTGGGGAAACCCCGCGCGCGACTCACTTCAACCCCAACCTATCATACCTACCTATCATACCGTGCCCAAGAAAAAACCCCCCCCCCAAAAAAAAAAGTTTCAAAAACCAAAATGTCAGAACAAGCACACGAGGGAGTAGAACAACAACAGGGAGTAGGAGGAAATGGCGAGACGGGCCAGACCCAACCCCCGCAGCAACAACAACAACCCGGCTCCCTCTCCCGCGAAAACATCCACGTCGAACTCACCAACGCACCACTCTCCATCACGGAAGTCATGAACAAGATTAGGTCTCCAAAAGCCGGAGCACTAGTCCTATTCGCTGGTATTCCCCCTTCCTTCCTTCCTTCCAATCAATCAATCAATCAACTAAAGGGATAATAGGAACGACCCGCGACAGCTTTGACGACAAGCCCGTCGCGCACCTCGCCTACACGGCCTACACGCCCCGGGCCCTGGCGACCATGATGTCCATATCGGAGGAGGTGCTGCGCAAGCACGGCTTGCTGGGCATCTGCGTGGTGCACAGGGTGGGCGAGGTGCCGATTGGGGAGGAGAGCGTGCTCGTCGCCGTGGCCGGGAAGCATCGGGGGGAGGCGTGGCGCGGGGGGGAGGAGGCGTTGGAGAGGGTGAAGGAGCGGGTGGAGGTTTGGAAGATGGAGAGGTTTGTGGATGGGGATGGGGTTTGGAGGAGTAATAGGGATGGGGGTGGTGGGGTGAAGGCTGGTGGTGGGGATGAGTGATTGATTGATTGATTGATTGTTCGGGTGGGGTGGGGTGGGAATACTTGTTTGTTTTTCGGTGGGAGGGGTGGTGTTGTTTTATGGGTGGTTGTACTGGTACTAATTTGATAATTTGATATTGTTGGCTTTGAGAAACTATAATTATATTGCTAACTAACTCGGGGATTGAACCACACTGCCTCCATTATACCATATCAGACGTAGCATCGTGGGTTTCTCGCACGTGCGCTACTATGTTACCTCCGTCACAACGGTAGGGATCAACGCTAGCTTGACCTTGATACACAATCTCCCCGTCGCTATAAGTAACTTTTCGTTAGCACCCGCAGCACAACCAATCACTCGACCCCTCTAAAATCGATCGAAAAGAGAGAGAGAGACCGGGGAAAGAGAGGTGGGCAACAAACCAGTATTCCCCGGCGGCGAGTACCTAAACTCCCACCGATTCCCACTCGCCAACCTAACACAGATATGCCCCCCAAGACCCGTCCCCCTACCACGGAACACCAACTCCCTCTGCACCGAGTCATCCGTTGCATTACACCCCCACCCCGCATCAAACATGGCCCTTGGATCGCCACGGCTTGTGAAGAACACTTTCGTAGTGTTGTCGGATGCTGTGTACTATTTATTTATTCAGCAATGCTTCTTTCTTTCTTTCTTTCTCTCTTTCTTTCTTGGGGCTCACTCACCTCGCCGTTGATAACGGCCCTAACCATCAGCTTCTGCAAGACCCCGTCCGGAGCGCGCTGGAGGATTCCGTTTTCCAGCGAGAGGTTTGCCACCGGCGTGCCCGCGGGGGATAGGTACAGGTGCTGGTCGCCGCCGCCGGCTTGCCAGAAGTTTAGGAAGCGGTTGTTGATTTGCGGGTAGGTTGTGTTTTGCACTTGGAGGGAGAAGGGGGTTGTGAAGGTTGGGGTTGGGGGGTCGGTTGGTGGGGTGCAGGTGCTTGCGGGGGTGGTTAGGAGGAAGAGGAGGAGGAGGAGGAGGGAGTGGAGGAGGAGGGTGAAGGTGAGGGTGGTGGTGGTGGCCATTTCTTTGAGGGGGGTGGAATTGGGTTGGTTAATTGGGAGGGAGAGAGAGAGGGAGGAGGAGGGGTGGTGTAAATGGAGACTTCCTGGTGGCGAGTGACTGAAGGAGGAATTGGATTGAGCGGGAAGTAGGTAGGGGGGGGATTATATACTCCCCTATACAGCACCAGCACAATCCCGTCATGTAACTATACTCAATATCCCTTTCCGTCTCCTTATCCTCCCATATTATTCCCGCCCCTCCAATCCCCCAAAAATGTGAATCCAACCTTAATATCGTCCCACAAAACTGTACTGTACCTGCGCTGCCACAGCAACAAAACCACATACGCCAAAGGGCAAGCACAATGAGTATAATAATAATAATATTATTATAATCAATATAAATAGCCTCTTCTCCCCCCACTCCGTAACACAACGGGAACGAAACTTTTCACACCCCATTTCGTTTCTTTCATTCAGCTCCTCCATAATAAAGCCGACCAGGCACGGTCCACATGTTACCGTAGTACCATCTCGAGTTATACGGATTCTTTCCTGCCAAGACGGGGGCGTTGGGTTGGGTTGGGTTGGGTTGGGTTGTGTATATAAGGCTTTTTGTGGTGCCGGGCGTTTGGGATGATGGGTCATGGGGGCTGGCAGATGGTTTGGTATCATAATGGTGATGGTGGAGGTTTGTTTAATAGTTGTATGGGAGTTGGTTTTTTCAATCTTGTATTGTAGGCTTGGATTTTTTGATTTCTGTTTTGTGGATTAAAGGAGTATTAGGCAAGAGGTATTACTGGTATTGCGCTCTAGCAAATAGAGTTGCGAGCATGATTAGCGCAGCCTTATGCTAAGCACCTAAAATCAACCAATAGTGCTTTGTTCATATATAGTACAAAAATCCACGTTTGGCCTCGACCCCCCATTGGCCGGGAAAAAACAGAGAAACAAAGCCCATAAGAATTAACCAAGAGAGGGAATTATTTTTTGGACCTCAAGCTTTCCTCAAATTCCAATTCCCGTTTGGAGGATTTTTTTTTTTTGCCAGTGGTCGATTTCAGGCGTGGGAAACCACACAACTTTATCCAACGCCCAACGCCTTATCTTGGCGGGAAGAAAGAGAAAAAAAAAGCTCTGTATAACTCGAGATAATAAGCATACGGTACCGTATCACACCCGCCACCTGATAATGGGAAAAGCCTTTTATTTCCTCTTTTCCCTTGCCTACCTGTGCTGTACTAGTACTGTGCTCGAGTTATCGCCCTGCACTGCGGTACTGTACAAGTAACAGTACTTGATGTACGAGCACAAATAAGCAGTGATCCCCGTGTCACCCCCCCCTCCTCCATGCGGCCACTAACTTAGCGACTCGGGAGTTTTTCTTCTTTCTTTCCATTCCCTTGTCAGGTGGCGTATATCCTCGCTGACTCAGCTGTCGTACGGCAATCTCAGCTAACTCTATCATACCAGTTGGTCGAGTACGGTGTGGTGGGCTTGACTTTACTGCGGGGGGGTGGTGGGGGATTTTATTTTATTTTAACCTTCCCGGACAATGCAGGCACGGGCATGCAGTCAGTCGGTTCCAGTAGTCGGCTGGATGCTGTGCGAGTGTAATGGTGGATGGGGAGGGGAGGTGGTGAGGTTGACATGGGATTTTGTGGTTATGGTGGTGATTGTGGTGTTCAGATGTAACTTGGGTGAATAGAACTTAATTCTAATTACCATGAGCACCGGGTGGAAGGAAGGGTGCAGGAATGCGGCCCAGAAGGTGGATAGTTGTACTCGTATATAGGGATTACCGGTAACTTGTGGGAGGAATACATGTTTATCGTGCCATCATGAGTTGAGTTTGGAGACTTTGGGCGTGAGGTGGATGGATTCGGTTCTGGACCAATCATCCCCATGTTGCTAGCCATTGTGGCTCTGGATGCGCGGGACATTGCAAATGTCCTGTTTAAACTTGTCAGCGCACGTGTGAATTTAGGGATGTTGCGTAATATGTTGCTATCCGATATATATTGGTTACTACTACTACTACCACTTCGGGAGCCTACGTGGTAATTGACGCTGACCATTCTGGTGGCCTTCATTTTTTCTTGTCTCTCTGCTTATTATTAACATTGGAAGAGATTTGCTCGCTCGCGAGTGGGTAGTTACTCGAGTATCTACAGTACAATAAATTAAATCCGACTGCCTTATTGTCCTTCCCCCAATTACCGACTAAGGGATCCTAGGAGCTGGGGATGCAGAATCCTGCTCCTCCATAATGGTAGCAGATAGAGCCTTCGGGACATGGGTTCTGATCGTCACATGAGGTGAAGCTGTTGTTTGACCCACCGGTCGCTGCGGGTGATCTGCTCTTCTTGCTCTTGGTTTTGGTGACCATCGTAGAGGGGAGGTCGCTGGTGGTGGTTGGGACGGGTTCCGGGGTAGGAGTTGATATCGCGGGGCTCTCCGTCATCGTGCTGGAAGGCTGAGTAGCAGGTGTGACCGCCCCCGTCTCTGAAGGCGTGGCAGCTGGTTGGGAAGAAGGTGCTGGTGAGGTGCTACCGGAGCCTCCAATACAGGCGAATGACATGGAAGAAACGGGTGTCCCTTTGTCTTTTGGCGCACTCAGGTCCCAGGTCATGCTCACGTACGGCCAACAAAGACCCTTTCCAGCAATCCTTTGCATGTCGCCGGACACAAAGACGTCTTTAGCGGAGATTGCATCTCCAACTTTCTTGCCCTGTGAATCGACCTGCTGGAAGAAAGTTCCTGTGAATGTCCCCGTGCATCCCAATGGCACTGGCTGGCAATTTGGGTTTGAGAGCTGCTCCCAAGTGACGATCGCGTTGGAGGAATCTAGCGTAGCTACATGGACATTCTGCTGGTCTGTTGTGGTAGACTTTGTGATCCAGGTTACTTGGTCGTCTCCACTGGCCGCTCCGACCGTTGAGATAGCCTGTGCCCCTTGAAGGGTAGACTTATCCTTCAGCATTGAAATTGCTACATTGTGGTTAAGCCAGCGTGGAGAGCATTGTGTATAGCCATCTCCCATCCAGTCGTCTCGTGTCAAAGAGACTGCACCGCGGGATTGCCAGGCAAAGATATATGCTGATGATCCGGGAAATGAAGCGAGACTGCTATAAGAGCCAGACATGCCACCCACTGTGTACCACGATGTATTAGAAACGAGTAAAAAAATAGGTGGCAGAGACACTTGCTTGGCTCCCCACTGACACCATTGGTGGTGTTCTCGTTGGCAATTTTAACACCGCTCATGTATTGAGTATTCGTGTTCAACCAAATAGAGCTTTTGGAAATTAGCGTCTGTGATAAGATGGTTACTGAAATGTAATTACCCGTGATCCTCGGCGCAGACACTGGCGAATGGTGGGGCGTCTGCAGCCTCGAGAGCTATTCCGGTGTTGTGCGAGCATCCAAATGTGCTTGAAGCTCCGGAAATGGTTTTAATGTCGCCGGCATCAGTGACGTATTGAATAGAATCACCGAAATGCCCACTTGCGCTCCCGGTGTATGCTGCAGTACTTCTCTTAGTCCAAGTTACTCAGTATTTTCGAGGGACTCACCAGTGACAACAAAGTATGCAGCGTATAGGCCTGCTGCTTCAGACCATACAAGATCACCGTTCATATCTGGGGAGGTAGAAAGCTACACACGCATGTTAGTAGGTGTGACCAATGTTTGCAACCAAGTTCTACTGACCCCTTCCGACGCGTGAACGCCTGGCCCGTTGACGGGCCTGGTCCATGCCTTGGCCCCTCCCTTATATCTAATAATGGTAGTTACAGGGTGATCTGTCTGTGAGTTGTCGAGATTGACCATGACGGCAAATCCATCGTTTTGAGCCACAAGGCCACCGGCTGGACCATGTTAGAAATGGCACGGAGGTTTCGTTGTAATATCCACATACCCTCTCTAGCACCGGATATCTCAACGGGGCTCCCGACAGCCGCAAAATTGTCTGGGCTAACCTGTTGAACAAAAACTTTATCATATGTGGACGAGAGGTAGGCCAAATAGGCCGATTTTCCATCAGGAGATACCTGAGCTTGTCAGTAAAGTGCCCGAACCACCGTGAAGGAACTTTCATACCGAAAAGGGTGTCCGACGATGGTGAGGAAGTCCAGTCCAATACGCAGCCATTATCGGATCGAAGGAATTTCCCAATGCCAAAGCATTAGGGAACTTCTGGAGACTCCCAGAGGAGAGCTGGCACAGCACAGCTGGAAGAAATAAGAGCCAAGAGAAAAGAGATATAAACATCGTTGAAATTATTGTAAAAAGTTTGGTTAGTCAAAAGAGTGAATGTGAAGAAAAGTGTAGCGTAGCACTCCTCCGGGAGGTTTCTGCAGAAAAATAAAGGAGTGGAAGGAAGAGAACTGGAGAGCGATGGGGGAAGCAGTTCATGATGTCTGCTTGGCCTTCTTATATATATGCCCCGGGAATAATTATCGTGGGAACCTTCGACAATTTTACTCCTTTCGGGGGGTTGGGTGGTAATGAGTGTGCCGGAATGGACTAGTGGCCCCGACGCTAGGGTTCCCGATAGATTCGGGAACCCTTGATTTGTTCACTCCTGGAATGAGGAAGCGGGGAGCAGGGAGCGAACAATGGGTCAAGGCGGTGCGACTTACTATTTGGTTAGAATTTTTGTTCTGGTAGTGGTACGTGGTGCTTTATATTGTTAGTTTTATGATACTACGCTAGGGGGGAGTTCTTTAACCGGAGCACTTTCAACTTCAAACCGACAGGGCTCCTTAATACCACCTACAATTTTGATTGGTGTGGACCAATCGTATTCCTTGACTCTGCCTATCAATAGCTTCGGGTCTTTAGCTCTGATGTTCGCTTTCTTGTTTTAATTTTGTTTCCTGGAGACCATTTCATCTCCCCTATCGCGTTAGGATTTCTAACCTCTTTGGTCTACCTTTTATTCCCAGCTACCTTTCCGTACCCTACGGTATTCGCCGTAGCTAAGTGGGATTGTGGTATCTTGGTATCTCTGCCGCATCTGTCATCTAGTGGTCAGCGGCTTTTTTCTCTAGGACGGTGGAGAGCCCAGAGACCTGCGAAACACGGGTAAAGATATGCTAACGGGATATGGGAGTTTAGTAGGAGTTCCTGAAAAGGTCATGAGTGGATGAAAGAAATGTATGAGGCCTTGCAAGTTAATAGACTGAGGTGCTATATTGAATATTATTGGCATTTGGATGGATATGTAGTATGGTATTCCAATTGGGATAAAAAATCCCAGTATCCACTTTGTGTTTTTAACATGCTCTTCTTTGTTCGTGCTTATTATTTCTCCTATTCTGGCATTCTTGGCAAGCCCTGAAATAGGCTATGAAATTGTTATAACTCTGCAAGCTGTTCCAGCAGGAGCGGTGTACTCGAGTATTATGGCCTTGCATGAGCTGGCAGTACCTGATCATTGTTGCAAACTTATGTAATGAATTTGGGGTTGTCGAAAGAAATCAGAAATGTGCAAGCCTCTGTGGAGACAAAGGTCTATGGTGCTCACAATCCTGCAACAGCTGGGGAGGCAGAATCATTGGGATGCAATGGTGAGGTCCGATTACCATAGCTCGGATTTGTTACCGGCGTGGCTGCCACGCGTTGCGCACTTCTGGTTTCTTCGGGTAAGCTTCTCTCAGAGGTTCTAGGTTCTTAGCTCGCTTATGGTAATTCTAGCATGCGGTCCTGGGGCGTTGGTCTCGCTGATTCTCCGGGCTTCATGTGGAGAAGTGCGTGGCGGATGCCGGATCGCGAGTTATCCCCGGTGGGTGTCCCCTAACTCGCTTTCAGATGCTGGCCTCCTTCGACCTCCTAACTCAGAGAGGTGGCAGCGGGGGCTACTCGAGTATCTTCGACTTGGGGAAGCTCGGATTCGTTGATTGGTCAGGCTGTAAACCTTCTGTGAGTGGGTCTATTCCTTTGATGATGATATTCCAACTACCGGTATCGCAATCAGGGTGGTACGGAGCAGAACCGGTGGCCCTGTCCCTTTGACGGTGTGAAACAGGAAAATCTGCTACCAGATGTGCCAAACCAAAAGTACAGTAGCTACCAGACGGCTGTTGGCTCCGTACTTGTCACGGGCAAGCAGTATGCGGGGACAGGGTTGACCATCTGTATGAGTGCTCGGATAGTCACTACCGTAACCCTTTGCCATATGTTTTGTGGATTCCTGTTTTGGGACTTTTCTGGCGGTACCGATACTCGAGTAATTGACTTAGCAGCTCCAGAGCTGCTGAATTCATCCACACCCCACCAGCCTGCATTCTAATGAAGCCTACTGCTTCACACCGCCTGAGGATATTATCACTTGCCTAAAAACATCTGAAATTTAGTACTGGCGGAGGGATCGGCCATGATTGCATCCGGGTTTGTAAAGAACTGGGGCTGGGTGCTGGCTTGGCCTGCGCTTGCTTGAGAGAGGCGATGCTTCTTTGTGATTCAACTAATATATTCGAGGGCCGGATTATTGGGTTCGCACAGACAGGACAAGGGAATTGCGCTGGTAATGTAAAAGTCATCGTTAGTAATGATAAGGCAGTACTACTCCATCTCCGAAGTCATTTTAATGGGGCTTAGGACATTTACGCTATACCCGACTATCCCGGACTGCCAAACTCTAGATAATGTGATCACGATAGCAGGTGATATGGGACGATGGATCGGGTTTTGGTATAAATAAATTTAGAACTCACAGGAGTCCATACGGGATAGCGAGGTATCTGAACAATTGAGATCTGGGATAAGTTAGCAGGGTGTTACTGTACCTTTAGCCTTGGTACCGTATGGTAGTGGTAGACATACTGCACTCGTACATTGTGTTGTAGTGGCAGGGGTTTCCCGCGCAATCCCCGAGAGAAAAAATCCAACCGGGCTTGAAGCCTATAGATGAGGTAGACATGGCAATACGGTTTGAAGACTAGCTGGAAATGGCCCGAGGCACTGTAGATCCATCATGAAGAGTGCTAGCTACCGAACTGGTAGTTTGAGGATGGGTCTGTAGAGAGGCTTGGCAGTAAATCTCACTGCCGATAGATAAGTTCATTTGGCAGCGAGATAATACCTGGGTTATAAGTAGAGGTGGTACTGTACGTGTTGACTTTTCAGATGCTCTGGGAAGGCAGAAACGAGAGGAAGGTGGCGATAGTATATCTAGACGTGAGAACGTACAGAGTTATTAAGGAGACGTGAATGATAGCTTTCAACGGCTTACCTCTATATTTATGATGAATTAGGTACGCCTAAAAGTTGACCTTTGATTCCTCTCAGAGTTATTTGAATTTCCTGTTTTTCAGAGGAGTTACACCTGGCGAGAGTAATAACCCGGATGCCCCCAGAACGCTGCTAAGCATGAGATATCAACGGAATAAGGTAATTTTAGTTACAATGTTTCCCTGCATAGCCAGTGTCCCGAACGGCAAGCACTGGCTTGCAGAGCGCTTTGAGCTGCGGCTTAAGGCCATCCAGCCTACGAAAGACGAGCTAATAAATGGTGAATGCTCGCTGCGCCGGGAGCTCGCAGCACAGGAAAACATTGTACTGTACCCAGGAACTCGTTTCCCAAACTCCTGCGGCTTTTTGAGGAGATGGATTTCGTTGTCAGAGTCACTTTTTTGGTGGTTTTTGGTTGCATCGTCCTCGGGTGTCCGCGGCTTTTAATATCAACAGGAGTCCCGTGACTCAACAAAAGGGCAGCCGACTACTACTGTAGCAAACAGCTTCGTAACCATCGTAGCTTTGCGCAGCTTAAGTCACTCGGTATCCTCTCTTCCAGGCGCCGGCATCGCGAGTGCTGGTACTTGGGGAGGAGCGTGGGTCCTGATGTCATGGTGCTGACCTTTTACAGTCTTCAGCGGCATGAAATGAGCTCCTGCAGGCTGTCTGGAGCGCCTTGGCCCCCCCCGGGGCTCCCCGACTTATTCTTGCTACTTTCGGGTTCTGTACTCGAGTAGAACCGTGCTTCTAGGACGGTACGCCTGAGGAGGACTGACTGTATCATAACTGGTTTGCCTAAGCATCCACAGCACTGACGTAATGGCTCAAGGAATTATGATGGTGCGTTTGGGCTCCTGAGAAAGTGTATGCATTCATACATAGATCACGGTGCCTTTCTTTCGCCTGGGGAACCAGTATGGAGCTTTATTGCAGGCTCTAGAGGCGTTATCAATAAGTTGCCGGTGCCTGACCCCCTATTAATCCAAATGTTTCGAGGCTAGCAGAGCTAAGGGTGGAAATCGGAGCGATGAGCCAACGAGGTGTCTTTTTTTAAACAGAATTCGACCTTTCGCGCCTCGAATAATTGCTGCGATAGCAGCTTTGCTCTTCGCGGTATCCAACAAAGGGGAGTCATCTTGGTCATTTCGCGGCTGCAGGCGTCAACCCGTACGAAACTCCTGCCTACGGAGCACCTTTGTCCACAAACAACTTTGCCTGCAATATTCTCGCCTGCACGGGAGGGGAAGGGGCCTATATTGAGTTGCTAGTGTTAGGCATGCCAATGTGTGGGTGTGGGACTATTTGTGTAGGTTGAATAAGACTCTCGGTCTTCCCCAGTGAATGAGACCGAGGGGGTTGGGGCGCCGAGTGAAATTCCATGAAGGGCTCTGGGTGTTTCTAGATGTGCTATATAAAGAGGTTCCCAATGGCAACGCTGAAGGCTATTCTACGCTGGCTGGATTCTTCCACGTTTGTTCCCCCTTCCCTTCTCTCTTGTCTCCATCCACCCACAAAGAACTTTCTTTAGAACAGGCTGCTGCGTTCGGTCTTCTCGCTGTCGTGGCGACTTGAACTTCAACCACAACCTTCTCCACGGTATTGGGGACAAGTTCCTTTGCCTAGGCCACTATCCTGAACGCATCTTTCATAGCTGCGCTCTCTCTGGATTTTTTCTCCTAGACCCTCTGTTCTCTGCTAGCCCTTCTTTACCTTCCCCGCTTCTGGTTTCTTTACCTTTGTTTTCCCTCTCCACCACACACTCCATCGTACTCAACCCCCACTCTACACTTTTTTACCGCTTTCAACCAAACACCGACTTCACCCTCAACCGAACCTCTTCTGGAGAGAATCATCAGAATGGTTCGCACCGTAAACACCAATCCCCCCAATCCCTCTCCTGACAAAAATTCCGACGGCGAATGGACTACCATCCCCGTCAAGCCCAAGCTACCTCAACGTCCCGGCAAGACAACTTTGTACATGTTTGTTTTAAACTCCTACTTTCCCATGAGCACCAACAAGTGGATTTGGCACTGCTACCTTGACGACAAAGACCTGACTCCAAATCCACGCGGCCCTGAACGCTCCTCCCGCATCCAAAAGGCATTCGTCAAGAGCGGTAACTTCTTCGCTGAGCACGGCATTGTTCTACGTTCCCTTAACATCTCGACCTCTCGTCTCGTTGAGTTGTTTTTCGGGTCCGAGGAGGATCTCTGGAAAGCTGATGCGTTGGTCGAACAGTACTCCCAGGCGATGATCGGGGGAGATGGCTGTATCAGTCGTCAGGAGCATACCGGAAAGATGGTCTGCCACGGAGTTCACCTTCCCGATAAATACACTGGCAAGTTTGTCGGTAAGTGGGATCTTGAGGAGGAGAGATTGCGCGAGCTTGAAGACTTGAATCCTGTCTTTCATTCGAATGGCAATAGGATGATTTATAGGATCCGGTCTGTGCACTATATGAGCTCCCGGGCCCCGAAGGAGCAGTTGATGAAGACTGGGGAGACCTGGGCGGTCACCTTTAGCGACTTTAGGGTTGCCGAGTGCTTCGTCGATGGATATGCGGAGTTCGACTTTTTTGTGGGTCCTTGCCCTGGGGGGCTAAAGTGGTATAAGGATCATCCTTATAGGTTCTTTCATAATAATACCAACGACTTTCAGAAGGGCCCTGGGTCGAATGGCGCTGGGAGTGCCTCTGGAGCAGTTGAATCGTCGAGCCCTACTGCCTCTGGAGCCAACAAGCGCGTTCAGGACAGGATTGAGGGCCTTGTGCCTAGCGAGAGCCCCGAGCAGGCTAAAAGCACACCAGACGTTAGGGTTGGTATCACCAAACAGAAGAAACCTGAAGATCAGGTTCTTGCGACCCTCCTTGAGCAGGCTAGAAGCAGGGCAAGCTTGAAAGTCACTAGCACCGGACAGCAGGAATCCGAGAATCAGTCGATTACCACTGCTACAACCGGTGGATTCAATCAGGCTGCCGTCGCCAGGAAACCGGATGATCAGATAATTACTACTGTTGCCGGTGATGGACTCAAGAAGGCTGTCATCGCGAAGAAGCCCAAGGCTCAGATGCCTACCAATGCTCTCACCAAGCAGGCCACAAACGCGGCGACAGTCAAAATAAATATCACTGAGCAGGGGAAACCTCAGCCATTGCAACACTTGGCCAAAACCACCCCCACCCCCACCTCCATCAACTCCGCGGGGGATGAAGCCACGGGAGCCTCCTGCATAGGAGCTATGTTGGAACCGGAACCAAAGTCCCAACCCCCCCCTCCCTCTGGCAAGCCCATTGCAACCGGCGCCCTCAAAAAACTCCCCCCTTCCGTGCCCACCGAAGGTGTGAAGCGCCAGAATCTCAAGAAGGCGGGAGCAAAGGGAGCCAAAATCACTCCGCCCGCCAAGGAACCAATCAGTGGTAACAACAACTTTACCCCCGCCCCCCCGGTTCCTAGTCTTGTGGTCCAGACTACCGTTACTCGTGCTACTCAGCCCTCCCGCCAGCACCGCCAGCCCAACCCAAGACAAAAGAGATCTGACAACACTGCCGCCACCGCCACTACCGCGGCTTCTACCGGTGTTAGTGCTGGTAAGGGTGAGGCTACTGCGACTTTGGTTGATACATCTCAACTCAAAATCGAAAAAATGCCCTCCCTCGAAGCCACCGTGAAGCGTAAGCAGACAAAGTCAGGACAAAAGGGGAAGGCGGGCAAGAAGAAGGCGGACAAGAAACCGCCTGCCACTGGGGCTTCTGGTGGGGGGGGGGGAAAGGCGGAATGAAGGTTGAGGGGGTTGCGCAGGGGGTTGTTGCTGGGTAGTGCGGCTTCTTTATCTTTTTCCATACTATTCTTTTTCTTTTGTTTGGGTGTTTGTCCTTGGTGTTAGTCCTGTTCTGAGCGGGCTAGTTATGGGGGGGTGGATTTGACTAACTGGCTGGAATGGGATTGTTTAAAACGGGGTAGATCGAAAGCTTGATGGATAGCTAGGGGATTGCATTGATTGTACGGATATCAGGGAAACTTGTAGCCTTTTTTTCCCCTCTTCCCTTGAGCTTTAGTTATATCAACTTAGGTTTTACCTTTTTTATTCTTATGTTCTTGTTTACAATTTTTTTCCGGCGGGTCTTGTTCGAATAATAGAGTTGGGTCAATGAAACGCCCCCCCTCGCTTTCCAGCGAGTTTGGCGTTCGGTGGACTTAAGTCTTTGCTGCTTTCGAGTCCTCAGGGTATTATAATTATGCTAGTGCCTGGGGGATATCGGAGGTCATGAAGCAGGAAACAGGAGAATACAAAGCACGATAGGAGCGCTCCGTTTACTTCTGCCCATGAGTTCTGGAGAGATGGTACCCGGCGTGTTTTGCAGTAATAGCGGGCTCACCAGTTCATCCGATTGCCCAAAATTCGCTGCCACAGATAATCCAGCCAGACGAGTAGCAGGTAATTCTTTCACCATCACTGCAGAGATCTACTTCCAATGGAGATTCCGCGAGTGAGGAACTGTGCTTACAATAAGTCTGAAAGAGAGGTACATTTTTCTTCCTTCCCTACCCACAAGCAAGTTTTTTTTCTACGATAAGCCACACTACTACCTTTAGTCGTCAGAATTCCCCAATTGCAGCCTTCTCTGCGGGGGTTTTTTTTGGCGAGAGGGGGTTTTATTTCCCGGCCCTGCTAGTATAATACTTTCGACACATGGTTCGTGCGGCCTAAAGCGTGGACCATACCAAGGAAATTTTTATCTATAATAATATCATACTATGATAGCTGTGCGGTGTTTTTTTTTTTTGCCAGGACGCGCCAAATGTTGGTGATAATAGGGTATAATTCAAGGTGAAAGGTGAGTTGTAAATATTGGGGTTTTTAACCTATGCCAAAATGGAGTTATAATTATTATTCTAAAAGAATTGAATAACTATGTTATTTACATAATAGTCTACGGTAAAAGGTTGGCGCAATTTTTGTACTCGTACGTGAGCCATACAGCCACCTCTCTGCCTCACAGCCTTCTCTCTGCACACAATGGTTTGTTTTTTTACCACTTCAGTTCTAAACATATGATACCTTTTAACACTAAACATGAGAACGGTTAGCGCGGCAAACACCAATTCCACGAATTTCTCGCAAAAATTCCGGCAATGGAGTGGCTGAGAACTCCGTCAAGCTCAAGCAGCTTGTGCCCTCTCTCCCCTAAGCTTCCCGGTGGCCAACTTCGCTCAACCTTGTCTCAAACACCTGCTTTGCCATGAGCACCCCTAAGTGGACTTGGCACTGTTACCTTGACGACGAAAACCTCAGTCCAAATCCACGCGGCCGTGAGCGCTACTTGCGCATCCAAAAGGCTTTCGTCAAGAGCAGTGACTTCTTCACTGGACATGGCATTGTTCTGCATTCCCTCAACATCTCCACCTCCCGCGTCTTTGAGCTTTCTTTCGGGTTCGAGGAGGATCTCTGGAGAGCTCATACGTTGGCCAAAAAGTACTTCTTCCAGGCGATGACCGGGAGAGATGGCTATATCCGTCATTAGGAGCATACGGGAAAGATGGCCTGCCACGGAGTTTACCTTCCCGAGGAATTTAGTAGCGCGTTTATCGGTGGATGGGATCTCATGGAGGAGAGATCCCATGAGCTTGGAGACGTGAATCCTATGTTTGATTCGCATGGAAAAAGGGTGCTTTATAGGATTCGGTGTGTGCACTATACGAGCTCCCGGGCCCCGAAGGAGCAGTTGATGAAGACTGGGGAGACCTGGACGGCTACCTTTAGCAACTTTAGAGCCGAGTGCTTCATTGATGGATATGCGGAGTTCAACTTTTTTGTGGGCCCTTGCGCTGGGGGACCAAAGTGGTATATGGAGAATCCTTATAGGTTCTTTCTTAATTCCAACAGTTTGTGGAGGGGTCCTAGGTTGCTAAATAGCAGTGGAGGAGCCTCTGGAGCTTCTACCACCGGTGTTAGCTATTAGCGCTAGTAGGGGCGAGGCTTCTATAGCTTCCGTTGATACATCTGGACTCAATATCGAAAAAGTCCCCTCCATAATTTATCGGGAGACATGGGTCTACGAAGCTAGAAATCATGAAGAAGAGGGAGAAAGTTGTGCGGTTTCTCCTCTTTTTCCCCACTTTACTTTTGTTTGAATACGGCTGGCTGACTGGCTAGAATAGGATCTGATGAAGTTGGGTAGGTTGAAAGCCTGATAGATAGGTAGAGGGATGGCATTGATTGTGCGACTACTGGGGAAACTTGTAGTCTTTTTCCTCCTTCTCACTTGAACTTTAGTTTATCAACTTGGATTCCACCTCTTTTATTCTCACGTTTGTGTTTGTGGTTTTTTTTTTTCGGCTGAGTTTTGCTGGAATGGTAGAATAGGATCAATAAAACGGTCTTTTCTCGTTTTCTAGCGAGTTTGGCGTTTGATAAACTCCAGTCTTTGCTGCTTTCGAGTTTTCATGCTACTATACTAGTGTTTGAAGAATGTCAGAGGCCTTAAAGCAAGAATTAGGATGATAGGAGTGCTTCATTATTTTCTGCGACAAGTCCTGGGGATCGTACTATGTGCCTTTAGCAGTAATAGCAGTTTCACCAGTTCATCCATTTGCCCAAGATTCAAGTAACCGAGCAAGACCAGTAGCAGGGAATGCTTTCGCCATCACTGCGGAGCTCTACTTCCAATGGGCATTTCACGAGTGAGGAGCTGTGCTTGTAACGGCTCTGAAGGACGAATGCGTTTTTTTCTTCCCTTACCCACAAGGTTTCTTTTCTAGGACACACCCTACCTTCATTTCTTCAACTACGACCTTTATCATACTATTTTTTGGACGGGACAGGTTTTTCTTTACCTGCCCTGCTATCGCCTTCAACACACTTCTATAGACGCGCCTCCCCCCCCCCCCTTTAAAAGCTTCTCTAGCTTCCCCGCTCTCCCCCCCTCCACCTTTTCTTTCCTTCTCCACCGCTCTGTCCAATACACACACAACTTTCTCTCTCTACACAAGTATTTTCTTTTATCATCTCACTTCCAAACACACCTTTTCATAAGAAATATCACAATGGTTCGCACGGTAAACACTGATTCCGTGGACACCTCTCCTCTCAAAAACTCCAATAATGGATGGACTACCATTCCCGTCAAACCCAAGCTACTTGTGTCCTTCCCAAAACATCCCGGGGATGCAACCTTGCACATGCTTCTCGTGAACTCTTACTTTCCTATGAGCACTGACAAGTGGATTTGGCATTGCTACCTTGATGACGAAATCTTGAGTCCAAACCCACACGGGCGTGAGCGCAAGTTACGCATTCAAAAGGCTTTCACCAAGAGCGGCACCTTCTTCGCTGAGCGCGGCATTGTTCTACATTCCCTTAACATTTCCACCTCTCGCATCGCTGAGCTGTTTTTCGGGTCTGAGGAGGATCTCTGGAAAGCTGATGCATTGGTAAGGGAGTACTCTATGGCCATGACCGGGGTGGGTGATCGTATCCGCCGTAAGGAGCACACCGGAAAGATGGTCTGCCACGGGGTTCGCTTTCTCGAGCAACTCACTGGCGAATTCGTGGGCAGATGGAATCTCAAGGAAGAGAGATTGCGCGAGCTTGAGGATTTGAATCCCGTGTTTCTTTCAAATGGCAGGAAGATGATTTATAGGATCCGGTATGCACATTATATGAGCTCCCAGTCCTCCAATGACCATTTGTGGAGGAATGGTTCCACTTGGGCCATTACCTTTAGTGACTTTAGAGTTCCTGAATGCTTCATTGATGGATATGCGGAGTTCAACTTTTTCACGGACCCCTGTGCCGGAGGACTGAGCTGGTATCAGGAGAGCACTTCTAGATCTCTTCCTAATCCTGAGAACTTTGGGAGAGACCCCGCGCCGCGGAACGGCGGTGGGAGTTCCTCTGGAACTGTTGCATCATCTGGCGCTACCGCTACCGCCACCTCCCCTGGAGCTGACAAACCCATCGAGCAGAAACTTGAGAGTTTAATGCTTACCGAGGATGCTAAGGAGGCTTCGAAAACACTGGACCTCAAAGTTAGCGTTACCAAACTGGAGAAACCCCACAATTCAATTCTTACTGATCTTCATGAGAAGGCTGAAGGCATGGCAGACCTCAAACTCACTAGCACCGAGCAGCAGCAGAAATCCAAGCTTCATTCCCCTCACAATACCGCTGCAACCGCATCCAAGCACGCTCCAAAGCCAGCGGTTGCCAAAATCAATACCGGCAAGCGGCAGAAATCGAAACCCAAGAACCGACCACCTTCAGGGGACGATGAAACCCAATTCCCGCCTCTCCCTCCCCCTCTCAGTGCACTTCCATCCCCATCCCCACCGCCATCCGCACTTCCTTTTGGCGAGCCTACTCTAGCTAAAACCCCCAGCGGCGCACTCCCAGGAACACTCAACAAATTCTCGCATCAAGAATCTTCAACTCCACCCACCGAGAACATGAGACCTCACAGGGTAAAATACCAGTACGCCATCAATGCCAAGAGACCCGCGGCGAAGCTCTCCCCTGCGGATAAGAAATCTGCAGTTAGTGGCAGTGGCGGCGGCAGCAGCATTTCTGCCCCCGCAGCTCTCGCTTCTGTAGCTGCAGGCCAGGTCACTACTACCACGGATACTATTGCTCCCGGCGTTAACACCACCACCGCCGCCGCAGCTGGGGATACCCCGGAACCTGCAGCTGAAGATATCCCGCTACAGGAAGTTTTAGCCAAACGCAAACTTAGAACGACAGCCGCCAGGAAGAGGAGGATAGAGAGAAAGGAGGCGGCAAAGAGAGCTATAGTGGACACCCAAGCGAGCGCCGGCATGGGCGAGGGAGGTGGAGCTGACAAAAAGGATCAAGCAGCGCAAGGCGTTGTTCTTGGGGGTTAAGTCCGGTCTGATGAGCAATTTACGTGTGGGAGGAGGAGGAGGGAGAGGAGGGAGAGGGGTGTGTGAGGGATTATCCAATTTCTTCTTGTTCTTGTTTCCTTTTTTTTGTTTCCTTTGATGTTTACTCTTCAGTCCTATTCCCCTCTTCCCTTTTCATATCCTTGTCCCCAGGAGATAAGCAGCGAGATGGAAACGGCCGACTAGAACGGGATGGAACCTGTCGGTGCTGGACCCAAGGGTGAGGTGGTGGCATAGACTTACAGTCACAAAGGAGACTTGTTATCACTTTTTTTCTCTTTCGTTTTTTCCTCTTTTTACTTTCTTCCCCTGAGCTTTACTAGCTTTGTTCTACATTACATTTCTCTATTCTGTTTTGTTTTGCTTACCCTCTTTTGCTTTACTTTTCCCCACTTTCCCTCACTTTGCCCTACATTGCTTTTTTCCCCTATGATACGATACGTACATAAGTTAGTTAGACTACAAACATTCGTTTTCTCTCTTTTCTTTTTTTCTTCATAGGTCTTTCTTCTTCTTCTTCTTCTTCTTCTTCCTCGGCCGTATCTTACAAGAACGGTAAATCTGGTACTTTTACTTTCTCTGGGGAGTCGTGGGAGGTTTGGCGTTCAATGGAAACGAGTCTTTACCGTTTTTGGTCAAGCTCAGGATACTAGAGTTTTTTTTTTCTATTTCTATTTCTTTTTTGGGGGGGGGAGGGGATTTCAAGGAAAACTACATCCCGTAGGAAGTATAATAGGAAGATATTTATGTATTATATTTGGTGTGCCCGCTATTACTCTCTCTCCTCTTGTGAGAGTTTGTATTGTATCGTGTGTGTTTAGTCGAGTTTCCGATTACCTGTAGTTCATTTGTGGAATTCTAGTTGTCACGGGGAGTCTGGTGGGGTGAGTAGTTGGGAAGAACGTTGGCTATTCTCCGATATATCATCCCATGTTAATTTTATCATGCTATCATGCACTCGATAAGGGATGAATAATTATGCGAGTGAGATGTTGTGATTGTGGAGGATTGGCTGGTGCAATGCTGCTGCCTTGGTTGAAAGGTTGTCACGATTGACGGTGGATGTTTTTCACGCCTAGTATATCTTGGGGATTGAATGATTCAACCTGCCCTGGTGTCTATCCTCTTGAATATCCCGTCCGCATTTATATTCGTGACACGGGGGGGGGGGTCACTTGATAGGTGCAGAAGGCGAGCCTACAAGCGCAGATTTCTATTATGATACGCGGACTGAGTCCACTGAGAACACTAGTCTTGTAGTCGTCGCTTGGGTTGAGAACTGCAATTACTGTGTCCTCCAGCTTGGAAAGCCATGTACCGCAGGCTGCACAGGTTCGCTGACCGTTCGGAGGGTGTTCGGGAGGCTGCAGAGCAGCAGCACATAGGAGGCAGTAAATATGACTGTAAGACGTGAGGAAAAGATAATCAACTTAAGACCCAGGGGGCCTGGACCCGGTCTCACGGTGGGGCAAATGGAAAGCAAGCGAATGGGAAGAAAAATGGGAGAGGGACGAAAGATTTGGTGGAATTTTGTTTTGAAAAAGCCCTATTGAACAATGAAAAACGAAAGAGATTGAAAAAAACAAAACAATCTAGCCAACCTGGATACAATGGAAACCATAATAGAAATCGCCATCACAATTGGTGCCTCATGGACACCGTGAGATCTCTAGAATGGGGGGGTTGGGAGTTTGTATCTTTTTTAAAGCCCGTTCTCGAATGGGCCGTTGTTGGTGAGGGTGGCTTCCAAGATTTCTACAAATTTTGTTTATTTTCGTTAGTTTTTTTCTTTCCTTCCTAGCCCACTGGATTGATAGATGGACGGGGGGGGGGGGTGTGAAGACTTGCCAGAGGAAGGAGCACCGCCAGCTTCTCCCCACTGCTTAAGCTCGAAGCGCCTATCAGCCGCGTGGAAGATCTCCTTAAACTCCTCGAAAGTCCTCTCCTTGGCGTTCAGGAGAGTGGCCATGATCCAGCCCTGCAACAGGTTAGCATTTTCCGCACTGATGGTTCAAGAGAAGAGAAGGGGATAAAAGGGTCATGTTATACCATGTTGATAACATATTTGTGAGTAGGATTCGGCAACGCTCCGGGAGGAGGGAAGATACTCTCAGCAACCAGAATGCGCGCTCCCGGCTTCATTGCGGGAACAATACACTGCAAGACCTTGACGCAATCCTCATCGTTCATGAAGTGCAAGACCATGCGCATGAAATAGACGTCAGCGACAATAGGTTGAGTCTCCAAAAAGTTGTGCACAAGGTAGGAGAATCTGGTCTTGAGGCTATCGGGACAAAGCTCCTTGGCCTCGGCGATTGCCTGGTCCTGGTCCTGAATCATGAATTTCAATTCCGGGGCCTCTTGAGCAATCTGATGAGAAATATGGCCATTTCCTGCATTTTTCAATGTTAATACTCGATGCGTTATCAGGGTGCAGTCCAAATATTTCTTCTTACCTCCACCAATGTCAATCAACAAGGCGTCACCAAGGGACCTCCAAGGGAAAACATTGCGAAGTCTAGCATGTGAATCTTCACTCATAGGTTTCATGCATTCATTGAACCGCTCACAAATATCAGGGTTATCATAAATCCATTCCCAAAATGTCTTGCCAGTGGAAAGGCCAAGGTTGAATGCGGTCTCGTTCGGGTTGGTAGAAGAGCCGTACTTTCTCATGCACTCGCTGTACTTTGCGGATGCGGGGTAAAGAACATCCATACTTTTTTTTTTTAAAAAAAAAAGTTAGTACATTTTCCTAGAAACCATTTAGGGGTGAGCGTCTTACCAGTAAGTGACAAGACATTCCATAGCCCTCTCGGTCAAGCGAATGGAAGAAAAGTTATGAGCGACTACAGGAACTGTCAGATTTCTCCAGACCCAGGTGGTTGAATTCAAATTCAAGCGAGTTTAACCTACAAACTTTAGGCGCGACCTCGGCAAATATATAGGAATTTGCTAGTTGTCTCATGGCGGTCACTAAAACAGTTAGCTAAAAGGGAAATAAGAAAAAAAACGGTGTAACCATATCTAAAGTCACAGGTACCGGTACTCACAAAGCTTATGTTCATCTGCACCGGTTTTCTCCGCAAGCTCAGAAATAGGCATTGGTCCTGCGGCGCTTAAAACATGTGCGACTTTCCATTCGACAGCAACCCTGAGAGCTGAAGAATCGGTAAGCTAAAATCAAGTTAGATATTAAACATATGAAGGGTGGGACTATTCCTTCGAGTGTACTTACACCCAAGAGGACACCACGAATGTGAGCAAGTGGGTTAGTGGCAAGAACGGTCAGAGCCTTGGATGCCACCAAAAGAGACTCCCTAGCATCACGAATTTCCGAGTCCTCGGGGAGCCCAGGAAAGGTAGGATTAAAGTCAGGCTCGTCAAGATGCTTTGAGCGAAGATGCTGGCTAATGGAAGAGGCAGCTGTCGAAACTTGTTCTGCAAGCTCCAACAAAGAAACAGCGGTAATCATGTAGGGTGAACGGGGTGCCAGTTCAGTAGTCATAATGGTGATATCGTAGGTAGGTGTTGAGTAAAAGTGATGTATTTGTGTGAATTGAAGTGTCGAGCTTGAGGACGAGGATATACTCAAGGTCTGTGAGGAGGTTCAAATAGAGGAATTGACCTTAGATGAAGTTTGGGCCTAGGCTGTGGTTGGATGGTGCGGGAGAGGGTTGGTATGATAGGTGGGCAGGTGGAGTAGAACCCAGAGAGTGCATCACTGAACCTTTTAGGGCTGAGATAGGAACACCGCAAAATAGTAAGTTATATAATAGACTGCACCCCCTCGATGGAATTATCAAGCTAACTTAAGAATTCTCTTTTTCTATTTCTATTTTGTGAGCAGGCCATAGGTATTACTATATACTACCGCGGCACCAGTGTGTATCTAGTTTTTTCTTTTCTTCGGCAACACAACAGATAGGACCCCATCCCAGAAACCTACAGGACGGCAGCCAAGCAGCTTTCCTAAAAGCGGCCCAGACAAGACGATAACTAAGAAGTTGGGAAATCTCTAAGGATAGTATTATAGTGCTTGCATATGCAGCCCGTCCTCTGCATTAGGTATGATAACAACTAAATTTACTTGCGGAGTGACATGCCCTCATACCTACAGTATAACACCCCCAAGTTTGTCATGAACAGGAACATAGAGCTTACAGCTCCGCAATTTAGAATAATTGGCACAGCACTCAGCACTACAGGGTACCAATACTTCTCTATTGCACTGGTAGGCCATCGTGGCGGGAAATAATAAATGACAGTATCCCTTGAACGATACACTGTTGCTTGTAACCATATTTACTAAACCTGATGGAGCATCTCCTGAATTCTACAGTTTAGGTCCTAGCAGGACTGCCATCTCAATACCGGTTAGCCATACAATTGGGTATCCGACAATTAGGAGAGATACCACTACCATCCGACCCCTGCCCCACCAGCTAGATTGATCCCTTAGAGTGGGGGAAAGTGCATTTTTTCCCGGCGTTGTATAGCTGAAGGATGAGAAAAAAGAAGGAAAAAAATCAATGGCCGGGCTACCACATGGCGTTAGTCTAGCGCCAATATCAATTACACCGGGGAAAACACCCCCCAACCCCACGATCTAACATAGTATAACGCTAGCGCTACCAGACGCCACTAACGATAGTCGTACCCTAATATATCATATTAATAGTCCAATAGCGTAAGTCGCTCCCCGTTTCTCGAGCTCACCATTCATAGTTCCGTAAAGTTGATTGTTATAGATGCTTAAATCTACACAACTGTCCTACCAGAGCCGCTGCGTTGGTGGGACGCAGGACCGGCTCAGGTTTCGGAGCATCGGTCTTTCCCGGCATCAGTTGGTTTCGCAGATATTTGCGCAAGAACATATCAAGAAGGGACATCCAGAGGGAGAGAGAAGCCGAAGGGTGGGAGATTGTGAAACGGAATGAGATGTCGTTGGGGTGCCTTATGCCCTACACTCATCGCATCACGGGCACGGAGCATCCGGGGTTTGCCAGAATCCACCTAGTATTTAGTCAGCTAAAAGTCGGCAGTGACCGAAGATCCTAGTTGATCTGGCTCACTTCTAGACATGTTTAAACAGAATATATCTTACCGGACCCCTGAGGATGAAACGCTACCACCTTGGATTTTAAATCCCCAAGGAAATACCCAAGGGCAAGTTGAAATACCAGGGAAACAAGCCAATCCTTTGATGGAAAACGTAATATCTCTATGTACACAGTACGGTTTTAGACCTCCGCGGGGGTTGTATGTCAAGGTTTAAAGATGTCAACCCCACAAGTTCCTTATTTTGGAACAATCTTGACAATAACTTTATACCACCTCAGAAATTTATCAGTCCCAACCGAGCCCTAGAGATGTCAGTAAACGTTGGTAGTATTGGAGCATTGAGCCTAGTTTCGGGTAGGCTCCCCCACGGTGTCTAACGGTCACAATTTGGCATGTTGTAGGGCCTAATTCAACTACGGTACTGGTGGCCGAAAGGATTAAGCGCCTTCGTATAGCACATTCATTGTATGATATGTGTCTTGGGAGTGGCCCCACTAACGCACATGAGTCGTAAAGAGATAGCCTATGATCAAGTGGGGCCCATAACCGACCCTACTCCAATTGATACCCCGCCATGCCAAGAAAAAGGGCAGAAGCGTGCCCAGCGCGCAACCGTCGATCCGATGGATCTGGGTAAACGCGCGCGTATAGTTCCCCAGAGGCGTGTCAGCGGGGAGATCAGCTACCTCTCCAGCATAGGGAGCAAAAACCAAGCGTGGCTATTTATGATCAAGTCAAGCTCTCACCCCACCCCTTGGCACCCCACATCGGCAAGTGGAACAGGAAAAACTAATGCTATAAAATTCAGTGGCGTATCATACTTGAAACAGGGCAACAGAGCTGGAGTTTACAGCATTTAGCAGTGCCCCACTCTAGGTAGCAATACCTTCCACCAACCTTATGCAAGACCGGGTATAAACCGCGACCTCCAGGAAACTTTTATAAGGTATTCTTATCAGCTTCTGTTGACAGATAAGTTAGGCATCGCTTTATCCCAGGTATAGTCGTAGGGAATGTTGCCCGAAGAAGCACCTGTCAGAGTGGCTAGACTAATTGTGCAACTCAACAACTTGCACCCCCAGGTGTTGGTAACAGGGTTAAATGTGCAAAAAAAAAAAACTAACGTCACCCCTCTAGTTAGAGCTAACACAGGGAAAAGCAGCGTTGGGGGAAACCTAAAGTCTCTTGCTTCGCTCCCCATTCCGTGATCTAGAGAAATGATCAAGTGGACTGAAGGCTTTATCTAGGAGCAGAGAGAGTGCCTCAGAAAATAAACCCGTGAGGTCGAGTAATCCTCTAAATATTGGTCCCTCTCTCCTCTGGCTACCCTGCCGGTCCCCACCCGCTAGCCAGCTTATTTCTTTAGCTCGAGGAACCACGATAACCCAATTAGAAGCTGATCTTCGCCCGGTTATCATCCCCCCCCCACGTCCTACAACGTGGGTTGCGCAGCACAGCGCCCGTCGCTGAAGGCTCAAAAAGGCCTCCTAATAGCTGCCAGGCTGGAGTCCATACTATAGTTCTAGAACTCCCCGAGAAAGAGCCACCTAGAGAAACACTACAGGATAACAGGTAGAGTTTGTGGTATTATATCTACTCCAATCATAACATCCCATCGAGTGATGATTGATGATTTGCCTGACATCTATTCTCCGGGGTTGCCGATTACCGCAAGTCCCTCTCCAGTACCCACCGGAGAAGTGATTGGGTTAGAAAATGCACCGCTACTGTGTATCCGAAAAAATACCGGTAGACGACTCTGCGAAATTGGTTCTCAACCGACCCCAATCGAGATAGGGCATTCCCCCAGTCAGGCACGCATTAAGCTTCCTTTTCCATTGGACTTCTCGGGTACTAGACTTAATGGCAGCTAAATTACCTCGGAGGAGGAAGCAAGAGGAGGAGAAAGGATTCAAAGTCAAGCACCAATGCCATGCAAAATATGAAGCTTCCACCGGTATTATACCACAGCCACGCCCTCCCCCACTAGATACCATGCGCTTATTAATCCTTGCGCAGGAATACGAGTAGGGAGACCACGGTCGGAAGATCGCGGTCAGGAGTCTCTCGTTCGAACGCTTGCCGGTTGGGGGGAAAGTAGGGGTTGAGGAAAAAAGGAAACGAGTTGGGGTCAAGAGTCAATAGTCTAGGACTGGAGGCTCAGGTGGTGTTGCCGCGTGACAAGCATGGTCACTGCAACTTGGTGAGAATTCCTGGAGTTTTGTTCTACGAGGGAACAAGAGATCCTATGGTGATCACTAGCCAAGTCAGGTCGGACTAAAAAGACTCGTCGGGAGCATAAGAGGACAAACCTCGGACTCCTATTGTCGTGATCCCTTTCTTGGGCTTCCCAGACATGGATTCTACACCCTCCCATAAATTTCGCAACCACTGCTACCGGCACATCACCCACCATCAATCTAGATCTTCTGCGCGTGAGGCGCGGAGATTACTTTCCATACAAGATAGTCTTGTCCGTATTTATCGGATCACGTCTCTTCATCTCTCATTTACTTCCCTCCTGTCTCCTCCTTGTCGCTGGTGGAAGTGATATAATATTAAGTGATATAACATTATTACCCGGATAAACACCCCTTCCCTGATGCTAAGCTATGACTTTGTTAATCTGCTTCCCTCCGCGATGGGGAAGTCTGTCGCGATCACGGGAATCTCTGGGGGCTAGGATTTGGCTCAGTAGTTCATACGGCTTGCCCCTTATATCGGAGTACCCATATTTCTTTAAATACCTTCATTTCCTGAAGCTCTGCAGGCGAATGGTACCATGGGCTGCCAGGTTGCATTATTCCGTCTAATTCGAGGATGAGCAAAGCCACGTCCATTCAAGCATGATGCAGGTACAAATACGACACTGCACGAGTACAGCAGGCATTCGGTACCGAGAAGAAAAAATGCGCCACACCGTACGATATGATAAGTAATTCCTTATCAGCCCCCACTATTTGCATTGCCCCTGGAGAGGAAATGCCGACATTCTCAAGTGTCGCATCCGGTCGCCAGCGCCTTGTTATTATAATTTTAGCAATTATCGGTCTCGTCAACTGTTAACAGTCAACCCTTCAAACGAATCGGTAACTCTTGTTTTAAATTACAAGTGGAGAATTTGAACCGACATACCTAATCCGTAGTAAAAAGGAGGGGAATTCTCGAAATAAGCTTCACAATGCAGGTTGAGAGCAATCTATTGGGCCGTCGTGAATGATCTGACACAATTGATCAACTGCCTTGCCCAATACGGTAGCGCCGCGGCCCATCCTTGGCACAGGTCGGCTTCCTTGTCACAAGCACCAACCACCTGACGGAAGGGGATAATAGCAAGAATATAAGTATCTAGTCGAACCTCATGATTCGGTTCCAAAGTTAAGGACCGCCGCTCTCAATATTCATTACCTAAAAAATCCCAAGGCTCGAATTTATTGCACCATGCATATTGCGCGGACCCTATTGGCCGCGCTTCTCGCTGCGGTGACAACATTTGGAGCTCCAAACATCCCCCTGGAAGCAAGGAAACGCCAGGCCAACAATGTGCGCGCTGATGCTGTCAAGGAGGCCTTCTTACACTCTTGGAATGGGTATACCAAGTACGCATTTGGATTTGACGAGCTCTCGCCAGTCTCCAAGAAGGGCACAAATTCTCGGTATGCCACCAGTATATCCCGGCGCGCACAATATCCGGCACTGATGGATGATGTAGTAATGGATGGGGGGCCTCTATTGTCGATGCTATGAGCACAGCCATCCTGATGGAACTGGACGATGTTGTTTTGAAACAACTAGAGCATATCAAAACAGTAGATTTTACTAAGACCACCACCACCGTCAGTCTTTTCGAGACCACGGTATGTGCACACAAAAATTTCAAGACCCCCCCCCGAGAAGCAATTGCTTACCAAGATCAGATTCGATATCTCGGAGGTCTCCTCTCCGGCCATGACCTACTTACGGGTCCTTATAAAGACCTCTTGCCCAAGGCATGATTTTCCCACATAAAACTTCACCCCCGCAAGCCGTTATATTAACGCGAGTATAGAACTCGACCAAGCTTATCGATGCTCTCGTCGACCAGGCGGTCATCCTAGCAGATACTCTCGCCTTTGGCTTTAATACAGCCTCCGGCGTACCCGCAAATAACCTCAACTTCGCGAGTAAGTCGTTCAGCGACACCACCAACGGTCTCGCGACAACTGGTACCCTCGTTCTTGAGTGGACACGCCTGGCAGATATCACCGGCAATCGAAAGTATGCCGAGCTTTCCCAGAAAGCCGAGTCCTACCTTCTGAAGCCGGCTCCATCTCGATGCGAACCATTCCCGGGGCTGCTCGGAGCGGACGTAGACATCAAAACCGGGCAATTCATCAACTCGCAAGGAGGATGGGGCGGTGGCGCCGACTCCTTTTACGAGTACCTCATTAAAATGTGGGTCTACGATGAAGGGAAATACGGATTATATAAGGAAAGGTATGCCAATATTAAGCCCTCCCCCCCCCCCTCCCCTGCTAAACAACCCAATTTCCACCTCAATAATTATACAAAACTTTGAAACGGCCGTTACCTAACCACAAAACCACGCACCTGCCGCCGACACCACAGATGGATAGCAGCAGCAGACTCCACAATAAAATACCTAACCAGCCACCCACAGCCCCGCCCAGACATCACTTTCGTAGCAGAGTACGAGAACGCGCAAACCCTATCCCTAAACCAGGGCCACCTAACCTGCTTCATCGGCGGGAACTTCATCCTGGGCGGCCAGGTCCTGTCCCGGAAGGAGTACACGGACTACGGCCTCGCCCTAACCTCCGGCTGCCACCACACCTATAACAGCACCTCCTCCTCCATCGGTCCCGAGCGCTGGTCCTGGGACCCGCAGGGCGTGCCCACCGCGCAGTCCGACTTTTATGCCCGCAACGGCTTCTACACCACCGCGGGCTTCTACGACCTCCGCCCCGAGGTGATAGAGTCCTACTACCACGCCTTCGTCGCCACCGGCGACGAAAAGTACAGGGAATGGGCCTGGGACGCCTTCCGGGCCATCAATGCCACCGCGCGGACGGCATCCGGCTTCACCGCCGTATCAGACGTCGGCCGCGCGGACGGCGGGCCCAAGATGGATAACCAGGAGAGCTTCTGGTTCGCCGAGGTGCTCAAGTACCTCTACCTGATTTTCCAAGAGGGCGGGAAGGTCGGGTTCGTCAAGGGCGCGGAGCAGAAGTGGGTGTTCAACACGGAGGCGCATCCGTTCAAGGTACGCAGTTGAGATCCCATTGTGTAAATATCTCCGGGATGTGGGGGTGGGGTGTGGGGTGGAAAAGCGGGGACGGAAAAGGGGCCGGACATTTCGCGGGTTGCCTCCCTTTTCGGAACATTCCCCAGATTTCTGGAAGGAGTTTTCAATTGTTCCGCGCCGATTCTGCCTTTCTCTCTCTCTTTCTCCCGCCCCGGAATTCCTTTATACTATATTTCATTTCATTTCATTTAGTTTCACTTTATTTATTTTCCCAAAAAAAAAAGGAAATAGACTTTAGAAAGGAAGGAAAAGGAAGGAAGAAATCAATAAACCATGTACACTATCATTTCCGATAGACAGAAACCCGCACATCATCAACTTTCTACCCCTACCCTTACTCATAATAAATCCCACCACTATAACTCTAACATCGTCCAAACCCCCAGGTCCTCAATACCAACACAACCTCCCCATCTCCATCTCCATCACCATCATCACCGTCAACGGCCCCGAGCGTTGGAATCCCCACATCAACCAACGGCCCCAGCCGCTCGAACGCTGCCTCGTCCAGCCCGTCGCCCAGCCATTGGCTGCTTGTAGCGTTCCTCATGGCATTCTGGGGATTAGCCGTGGCGCTGTGAGTTTTGAGTTTTGGAATGTTCCGGAAAAATTGGGCTCTGGAATTTTTGGGAGGCAAGGGTTTGATTTGATTTGTTTGATTTACCGGCTGATCGGCGTACATAGGAGGTCAATGGCGCGGTACAGCACTCGTACTTTTGTATCTTAGGGTATTATTGTGTTACTTGTAGATCCTGTATTACTTGTATATCCTCCTTTTGGTTTTCTTTCTTTTTTTTTCTCCTTGGCCCTTCTTGTTTGTTTTTTGTTTTTAGAGGTTTATATTAGAAGGGGGGAAGAGTGGTCATGGCAATGGTGAAGGAACAAGTGAATGAACAGACACCATCGGTGACATCCTACGACAGCGAACGTTAACGCGAGTGGGCTATGATTGTTACAAAGGTAAATAAACAAAAAAGCCCCCTCGTCCTAAAACGAATGAACGATGAGATGAATAAACGACAAAGTCTCGAGACCCCTATACACGCAATTCGACCCAAATCAGCCAAAACCTCCAAATCTCGACAAACTCGCAATCGAAATAAAAAAAATAAAAAAAGCAAGCAAGCAAAAAACGCCACATTAAACGCCCATAATCAGCCGAAAAAACAAAAACAAAAACAATAAAAAAGCCACCCCCCCACATCAATAGCTAGGTATCCCCTTTCTCTCTCTCCCCTCCCAATGTCGACTCGGATTCCTCTCCCGTCGGACAAGCCCCCGAGGCACGATCGAGCCCACAAGCACACTTTCATGACCAATAGGCTCGTACTCAATCCTATACAAGCACCCATCTGGGTTTTGCAGTAGGTACTCGCACACGTCTTCAGCGAGGTAGTATCCACGGCGTAGGTATGCACGGGGAATGAAGTTTATGACCCAGTGTGCTGGTGGTGACCGGAAATGGCGGTTCCATTCCAGTAGAGACTTTTGTAGACATTTTGAGTTTGGCAGGAGGGGTTTCAGGGATTGGAGGGGGGTTAGTGTTGTCCCTGTTGAGGAACTTTCACTGTGGGGAGTGTCAGCCTTAGGACGCAGCATATCTAGGGATACGTGGGAGGATTACACTTCGTATATGCAGCATCCATTTCTATTATTCTTAATCCGGAGGGTGCGTTCTCTTCTCCGCTCTTCCTCTTCAACTGGAAGCGTGCACCCCACCGATATCGAAAAGTGGAAGCCGCTAAAAATGCCCTTGACACGATAGCGTATCTCGTCCACGTACCGCCCCGCGCATCCAGCCTTGACAGTCATGGGTGTTGTGGAGCTGGGGCCGGAAGGGATCACCGGTCCTCCAGCAACACTGTGCATTGATCTCCCAGCATTGGTGGAGAAGGTCTGGATGCTAGGAGCAGATGGTGTGGCAGCGTATTGGAAGCCTGCTGGGAATTCCTTGATTTTCTGGTAAGAGTCTCGAGAGCGATCTCTTATGCTTCGGAGGATCTGGTCTGGCGAGGCGGTCAAGGAGATCTTCCTGCTGTGGGTCGAGCGGGATGTCTGGGCAGTGGTGTTGCTAATGTTGCGGTTATGCTTATTGTTTGAGTTCCGTGTGCGGGTGTTTCGGGGCATTGAGACGGGTGTGGATACGAGTGAGGAGGGTACCCGCTTGGATATAGGCACCGCTGGAGGGGGACGTTGAGGCGGTTGGTGGGGGGGTGGTGGGATCGAGATCGTTGGAGGTGGTGATGGAGGAAGGATCTGCGTGCCCGGGTGAACGTTGGGGATTTCTCGTGTCATTCTGATATTTAGCGTATCGCTAATTGTTGGTTTTCTTTGTATAATCCTGAGGAATTCAAGTTCCTGTAACCGTAGAGAGGGAGCGTGCAGGCTTCAAAAAAGAAAGGAAGAAAGGAAAAAAAGTTTGATATGGAGTAAGATATGTTATCAGTGTTAAAGAGAGTGGAGAAGCGAATAGGTCATTCGGTCATAGTCATGAGTACTAACAGCAGAGAATAAACGAAAACTGTCAGGAAAGAACGTGGCCTCGGGAGGGGGATGGCCCCAGGTATATCACATTCCCCAGGTCGCTCCCCTCCTCCACCTCCATCCCCAGCCGTCCTAGACAGGATGCCAACAAGCACAGGGGGGGATGAGTGAGGAGGGAGGGAAAGAGGGAAAGGATAACAGTGCAGAAAGCAGGAACCCTTCCTTTTTGGCACTAACCGCTTTGTCCCCAGGAAGCAATTTTACCGAGATGCCCTAGCCCTCCCCTCATCATCTTTCCCTATCCCTCCCCCCCCCTGACCCCTGTGCCATGCGCCATTAAGACGTGCGCAAAAGGTTGAAAGAGCTTAGGGAGAAAGGGCATTTTGCTTTTCTGCGGAGTAACCGGATGCGTGGAATTACCGCTTTTCTGCTTGGACCCTTCCTTTCTTTTTTGTGATGACGGTGTGCGTGAGCGTGATACCGATTCCAACCCTAGCCTAGCTGATGCATGTAGATTGTTGGGGTACTCGAGTGCCGGTATTATGTAGAGTAGGGTCCACTGGGCAACACGATATGCATGGGAAGCGAGGGGGAGGGAGATGGAGATGGAGAGGTACCGGTGGGTAGTGTAGGGAGGATGCAGGAGAAGTGGCCGATTCTGCGGGACTGTGATACAACGGCGGAAAAGGAATTGACTTTTGAAAGCAGGGTAAAACCGGAAGTGAGGCCTGAGTACGACAGACTGCTGCTATCGTGGAAACGAGAAGAAGGGAAAGCAGAGAGAGTGGATGCCCCAGGGTTACAGTAGCGAAAGAACGAGTACGGTGGCTTGACACAGCATTCACGTGGCCGATTGGAAGTTGGAAGCCCGGCCGCGCGAGTATTCGAGTATCATACCATTCGAGTACCGGTATCTTACTGTACTCGGGCGCTATGGTAGCATAAGACATTCTAAAGTCGAATGGCGAATCGTATTCATCCAAACACGAAGGGAGAGCCTCTGCAACGCAGATCCTATCATTCCTTTGTCCATCTCGAATCTTCCTTCCCGTTTGATCGCCTATTTTTCCCCGTTTAACCCTGGGTGCTGGTGGATCCATCACGGTCATGAAGAGCAATCGTTCGGACTGAATGAGTATTGCACAGTAAAATGCTGCAATAATACAAACATGAGTGCCAGTGTGTCCACTTGTCCACCAGTGTACCAGTGGTACAAACATCAATATCCACTGCATGACCCACGCGAGCTTACATTGGACAGAGGGTCCAGGACACGAGACATGTGCTCACGAATATCTCCCTCCTCCCTATTCCGGCAAACAAATATTGGATGCATCACCGGATATGGGAAATACCTCCCCCTCGGTGGGCAAGAGTTATAATAAGGAAGTATGCTATACCGCCTCATTTCATCCCAACTTTTCAGCAAACACTGCTAATGCTACTACACAAGTGTACGGTACCGCATAGCGAATCTGCTCGAGTAGGATTTTTTCTTCAGAGCCCAATTAGGCAACACCCTTGGTCGTACTAAAACTCTCGCCCCGAAGAATCGGATGTACTGTCAACCCCGAGTCTTGATCAAGCATGGAACTCTGTGAGAGAGAAAAAAAAAGGCCTCACAATCTTTTGCCTAGTGACTTTTCTCGCAGCCTATAGGAAATCTACAATGGCGCAACTCTTGCAGTATTGTAATCGCAGGTACCGGTACCCAAAGAGGTCCGCTTGTTTGGGCGCTGGGAGCCGTGATAGGATTACCGTCCACCATTGTCAACGGTTGTTCTGGAAGGCGTGTGGAAGGATGAAGTCATCATCTGCCGCCCTCTTCTTTCGACGGGGGTGGGCTACCGGCACTGCACCAGCACTCGTATGGCCCAACGAACCGTGTACCAGGTTGTCATCGGCTGTCACTCGAGTTTGAATTTTCGGCTGGATCAGGGGGGAGGGGGGTCAAAGCGGACCAACAGAATCTGATGACAAAATAATAGTTTAATAGGGGCGTATAGAATTTTCAACTATTGATCCGATATAGATTATGTCCACAGGCCATTAAATGCTCTTCTACCGATCTCTCGACTGCGGATTCCTTGTGTTCATTGCATTAGCTTCCAAACTCGAGAACCGTTACCTAGGCGCAGCGCGGGTTATTATGGTATTAGGCTGCACGGCACTGGTAGCCTCCTGCAAGTATGATGGGATATGCACAGAGATAACAGCAACAGCAAAGAACTCCCCTTTTCTGTCTGTCTTAAGTTATCGCGACTGCCGGCATTGTACTATCTCCGCGGTGCTCGATAATTGTGCCGCCATCCCGGATTTCGAAAATCCGGGTACCTCGCTATCTCGTAGGAACCTCTGCGAGTCTCAAAAACCCCTGCACCAAAACTGCACCTGCCACCGGGGTATGATTGTATAGTATCGTGCTTGAGAAGAAGGAAGGGGAAAAAACAACACTATTGTAGGCTGCCTGGTTCCTCTCTGGCATAGGTACTCGAGTAGAGTTATCGTGGTTTCTAGTGTTTCCCCGGCACACTGTAATCGATAAGGAAGTGTTTCACTCTTCTTACTCAATACTTGCCATACTTCTAGCTAAGGCAAGGGAGGGCCAATGCTCTTGACATCCCTTCCTTCCTCCCTTCTATCAATGGGAATGCAACCACCATTCTTCGGACCACTTCACATCAATGGTGACTCCAATCCCTTGTTACAGTAACCTACCGTACTGTAGTACTTTACATTCTCTCCATACTCACCAGAATGCCCAAACAAAGCTCACTGCAAAACAAATCCAAACAAGACATCAGCCGCTGTTCAAAAAGGCATCACTATATCGGTATGATACCTCCCTTCTAGGGATTCATCAACTCCAATCACGACACTCATTTACGACAACGACTCCGGTAAGTCTCCCCACACTCATTTCACGCCCGATAAGTGGGGTATAAAAAAGTAAAATAAAAAAATAAAATGAGAATCCTACTCCCTTCCACTCTTTCCCTTCTGTTCTACCTCCTCTCCCCCATCGTCCAAGCTTGCGACAATGTCTGCCCAACCACCACAACCTACACCATGATAGCCCCATCCCCGAACGCTGTCGCCTACCCCGTCACCCGTCAATTTCAAGAAGTTCATACCTACGTCCCCGAATATGCCGTCTGCAACCCGGACAATTCAGACTGCACAACGGTGTACGCCATGCGGACGTACAATTGGTGTTCAGCGGTGGTGCCTTGTTATGGATGTGCCTGCACGGTTACGGATTGTGCACAGTGGGTCACTTTCTCGCACACCAATACTTACACTCTGCGCACGGCGGTATGTGGGGAGGGTGGGGTTTGCACTATCCGTGGAACTCCAACGACGGCGGCTGTGGCAACGTCGTCGGCGGTGTATTATGTCGAAGCTATCGTCACTAGGTATGCCGTTTCGTACAGGGATTATAGCGAGGGCAAGTACTCTCGTGTTCGCGTTGAACGCTGTCTGGAGGACGATGATGGGGGGTGCGATTTTTGGTACGAGCGGTGGGTAGAGCAAGTCTACGAAGAGGAAGAAGTAGTGGTCATCGTGCCCGTCACTGTCAATACCTACTGTCCGGAGCCGACCACCATTACCTATGCCGGGAGTACGGTTACGGTCTTGGAGGCCCCGACGACGGTAGTGTTTGTCACGGAGAGCAGGGTTACCAGTACTGTTACGGTTACGAGGTTGAGCACCACCACCAACACTACTGTAAGCACTCTTATCCTGGGTGATTGATTGGTACTAATACGGCGTGAAGACCGCATATGTTACATCCCAACGCTCCTCCGAATCCTCCTACGAAACTCCAACCTCAGCACCAGCCTCAACAACAACGAGACACTTCTCCTCCGTACCCCAATACCCTGCCCAAACACCGTACCCCCGCCCCTCCCCCACAAACCACGACCCAACCACCCCAACCACCCGCTACCCCAACCCTCCCCAACATCCTAAATACCCCTCCAAAGGATATGAGGAGGAAGAGGAAGAAGAGAATGGCCCAGAATACCACAGTTACGGCCGCTTCAAAGACAGCGAAGGCGTGCACCAGTGGGGCAGATTCTACGATTCTGAGCTACGAAAGCGCCAGTTGTGGGGCGAGTACGAGGACGCCGAGGAAGCACATAGTTACGGGCAATACGCGGCGTATGGAAAGCAACGGGAGCAGAAGGTGCATTGGGGTGGAAGTCCTGGGCATAAATATGATGATAAGGCGGTAGATTCTTATGAGTAAGAGCTGTTTTTGCGACGGGGGAGGCAGTTAGAGAGAGCTGGGCTCGCTTTTTGGAATATTTCTTCCTTCACTCTTTTCTTTGTAATCTAGATATTGTAGTTAGGGATTTCTGCGAAATTGATTACGAATTAAATGGTTTTGTCCGAGGTTGCGAAAGCCTCCCCGATCCGCTAGGTACTTTACTAACCCTAACCCCATCAGCCATGCATGGTCTTCTTCCTCTAAGATATTCTTGTCATTCCCACTCCCATTCACTTCCATTTCCGACGGTTCATTTCTTCACTAAAGACTCTCCCTTCTTTCCTTCCTCCTTTCTCTCCCCAGTCCCGATCCCCTGGGCAGAAGGATATACACACATCGCAAGCAGCAACATTAATAATCTTTTCACCTCCCCACTTGGCACCGTACGGCATGCTATGCCCCCTCCACAGCCCCGGAAGGGAGGGGGGGTCATTATGTAAAGAGTGAGAATTGGTGATTTAGATAACTCCAGAGTTCATTACTGTAACAACCCGAACTCTCATTTGCCTATAGTGCATAGTGCTGCATTGATTTTCTCCGTTTTTTTTTAAAGAGGTTATTGGAGAAAGTTGAGGTGGGGTGCCCCTTCTCCGTTTGTACAATACCGAGCCAGGTAGTTATGGGAAACTTATAGTAGTTGTAGTGGGCCCACGTGACTCGGGTCTGCTCCCCCTCCCCCCCAATTTTGCCCTTGGGGAGGAGTAGCATCGTGCATATACATACCTAGCGACCTGCCTCCGGTAGGATACTACGATGCACCAGTGTATATTCCTGCCCTTTACCATTGATAAACGTGATATGACCCGCGTAGTACAGTAGCTTCCCTAGTTTCGAAAGGATGCTAAGGCTGCGTGAGAAACCGTCCTTACTCCCATCCCGAAAAGTAGAATTCCGCGGGAGCGCTGTGGGGGAGCCGTGATCCCACTGCTGAGGAATGGTGGGGTGGGTGTATGTGGGGGCATGGGAGGGAAGGGGGGAGGGGGTTTGAAGATCCTAGTTATTTAGTTGGAGTTTAACTTAGGCTGCTATGCGGGTCCCGGATGCGAAGATTGCTAGCAAGAATAAAATAGGATGTTATGATAAATTGTAAAGACGGTAATGAATGTTACTGTCCAGACTAGGGTTTTTTTTCTTTCTTTCTTCTTTTCTTTTGCTGGGTTCGGTTTCATCAACCTTCGTTGGAAAGTTTAGGTTAGTGCAATGAAAGTAAAGTACATGACGTCACAAGATATGACTCGGTGGTCTCTAGGGTCCCAAGGTCGTAATGATAAATTTATGTCGGGTGCTGTGGGAGAGACGTCGGGTGTAAATTGGGTGACTTGTCATACACAGACTTAACACGCGTTGCTAGTACGGGTACTAGGTTGGTATGTGCGGTAAAAGCTATCCAGAACAAAACAAGAAAGTAAAAGTAGAGAAGGAGACTCGAGGAGGGGAGAGGGGAGAGGGGAGATTCGGTGGGTAGGTATGGCGCGAGAGAGTGGGAATGGGAGTGTTCGGACCGGTATCTTGGCTGTGTTGCTGGCCGGGGATAAAAGTGAATATCCGGGGCGGTGGTTCTCCAGCACGGCAGACGTGTTACAAGTTGCAGGCATATAGAACCCGAACACTCCAGTCCGAATTTTGTATGGGTGGTCAGATACGCATAGATAATTTACCATACAAAAGCCCCATCCCTGCCCTTTCCCCTACCAAAGGATAGTTACGTCGGGGATACTAGCCATGGAATTCGGGGAACATCTGCCCCTCTGGCAAAGAAAGGGAGTGTTTCGAAGGTAGATCATATCTATATATGTACCGTACGTCGTATCTAAATGTTCTATCTCAAAATACAATCTGATCTGGTGTGTTAAAAAAAAATACCACAATGCTTACTTGCTTGCTGAGAGCGGACCCCCACCCACAGAAATGAGGGATCCCTAGAAAGCCGGGGGGGGTGCAAGCAAGAAAGAAAGGAAAAAGAAAAGGAGCGGAAAATAAAAAAGCCCTCACAAAACACTAGGACAAGCAGAAGACTATAGTGAGATAACACACATGGGAGGAAATGGGGAGGGAGGTCTCGAGGTCTCGAGTGGGGCTTTTCTAGTACAGTTACTGTACTATACGTTACAAGGTTGGGATTATCTGAACTTAAAAGTACTGGCTCAAGCTAATATTTTATTTCTTTCTAATCCCACAGAAAATCTAGAGTAACTAATAAAATGTAACCTTTTCTACCACGCAACCTGAGCAATGGGAATTGAGCTCGGTGATGAGGTATCAAAGGCTTCTTCATCAAAGATTAATCAAAGCACTGGCGATGGCTGCAACTACCATACACCTGGCCAGGTCAAAAACGCTAAAGCTCTCCGGCTCCTATATGGGCACTGAAAACTTGATAGGCTGGGTGCTGTATAGTGATTCTGTGCTAGTTCCAATTTCTAATGGGGACATACAACTCCTTGTAGCTCATTGCCCTTAGGCTGGGTGGTTTGGGAAGATCAGAGCATGCTCGAGGAATCGCACATTCTTCAATCCTGAGAATCATCTGCATCTGGTGCTTGACTGGGATCAGGCGCTCAACTGTGGGGTTGGCAATGGCTCCGTCGTGGCTATGTTCCGGATTTTGGGACCGGAAGGCTCATCGAGTTGGCCTCGAAATAATGGCACTAATCTGGTATCCTCCGTTCTGATTCTGGTGTATGCCTCCCACTACTACTACCACCACACACTTTCGGGGGATTCAGCAAAATACTTAGGGAGAAAAGAAACAAAAAGGCAAAGGAGGTAAAATGGGTGAGGAGCTGTACCTTTGTATGTGTTTGTGGAAGAAGGTGGTTGATGGAAGAAGGTGGTTGATTGAAGCGAGGAGATGGGAGGGAGGAAAGGTCCCTTATATACTATCAGACTCGTCGGCCAAAAACGCTGGCCTGTTCTATGGAGAAGAAATAGGGTTTGGAGTAGCGAGAACACTTAAGGATTTAGGGCCAAAACAACAATTCTATAGTTGTGTTTTGCTTAGGGCAGGAGTGTTGAAGAAATCATATGGTGTCACTCGGGAAGGTGTGAGTTAGCGTAGTGGAGTCAGCTCAGGTGCAGCATACAATATAGCAAGCTAGTGTAAGTATAAACGAGGGAACTGGGTGTCATTAAGGAAGGCGCGAATATGTCTGGGCACCTGCCATACTATGTGGGTGCGGTGGAGAAAAGTTGAGTAGTTCTATTGATGTATGATACTAGTAGATATGCGCCGGAACCCCCCCCGTCTCCCCATTCTATCGATATCATGAGGGGGTACTATGATTGGATACCAATGCCCTGCCCTTTTTTACCAATGATAAAGTATCAGGCGCCTGAGCTGTCTATTTTCTGAAGAAGCAGTTGAAAGATCAAGAATAAAGAGTATTCTCGGCCAATTCCTATAGTCTAATAGCTTAGGAGACTGGTCGGCTAATTTGAAAACAGGGACCATCACGAGTTCGTATCCGGGGGGCAGTGGAGGAGTCGAGCATTAAAAATAAAGTAAAAATGCTCGGCGAACCACTTTTTCGCTGGAGGGTAGGTCTAGGGTTGGTAATGCCCTTGGGTCAATTCCCCTCCAAATGTTGCGGTGGGACTGTTGGCTAGCTTAATGTTCGGGCACTATATGCCCGTAACTTGCACAGGTTTAGTTTGTAGAGCGGGGACATTAATCGCTCGCAGGTAGGTAGGTAGGTAGGTAGATAAGTAGGGAAGCAGTCTAACCCTTCAGGATGTGATGGGTGAAAACCCGTATAAGTTAGCTGGGGGAGGAGAATTCCATTGCGGTGAGCAAACTTTTACAATATCTTTGTTGGTGATCTCTATCTTTGATCCGGGGGTTCCTGACTTCTCTCCTATAGCCGTCGGGTCCCTAGGCATCATTACTCAGGCGTGATTTATCCGCTGTAGTGTTCGTAATTGCGTGCAGCATAGGGATTGCCAGTGTGATCGTGTCTCGGATTTGCTGGTAGCTGAGCTTTCATCACACTAGGCGCTGCTATGCTGCGCTGCATCTACGAATCGATGGTGTGCTGTTTTGCTCTAGCACTAATCGCGATTCTCCTACTTCTTGTACGAAGAGGGCCAGTAAACTACTCTATTATAGAGCACCCCCTCATTTTCCTTAAAAGGCACGGACGTCGTTAAAGGCAAATGACTCTTCTCCTTTTCCACGAGACAGGTAAACAGCTTTCCTATAGGACTTTTTAACAAGACCACCTGTCGCATCAACTTTCCCATTCACCTGCTCGCCCAATTGTATTAAAGGAAAATCAACGTTTTATTTTTATTTTATTTTTAAAAAAACTACAAACTAACAAGTAATAAATTCGACAGCTTTGAACCCCGAGTAATTAAATCAACCCCCTAAACAATTGAAAAGACGACAATATAAAAACAAGCAAACTCAAGAAAGCATCTCGTGGCCCACTTCCGTATATTGCCCTACTCCACAACATCAACCGGCATAGGCGAGAACTTATTAAACAGCTTGATAACACTTTTCCTAACATTCACCTTCCCAAGCTTCGCAAACATATTCTTAGCAGCAAGCTTACTCTTCTTCTCCTTCCCATTCCCAGAAGTGACAGCAGGGACCTCTCTTCTAGCATCAACACGGGGGCCAGCCACTTGGTTCCCTTGAAAACCCTCATCTGCCTGAAGATCTTGAGACAAAGGTCGTGTAATCCCAGCAGATGTACTAGGGGTAATAGTACTAAGGGCTAAATCAACCACTCCCACCTCTTTAAACATCCCAATGAACATATCCGTAAGGTCGAACTCGAATTTGGTCTCCCCAAAACCTACCAGGGTAGGATCGGGTCCCCGGGTGTCAGGGCCAGTGTTGACCTCGGAGGAGAGAGTGGAAGAGCTCGCACTGCCGCCCATCACAATATCGGAGCGGAGACCAAGGGTGGTTGCGCTGGTGCTCGGAGTGATGGCGGGATTTTTAAAGATCTGACAGTGCCCGTAAGCTTCCGTCCTGGAGGCCGATCCCTTTTCCTGGGAGGGGAGGTCGAAAGTGCATTCGGTGGCGGTTGTGTTCGCTTTGAGGGTTAAATTGAGATCTTTGGTAGAGAGGGAGCGATTACGGGGGTGTGTATTCCCAACCGTGTCCTGCTCATTGCCAGCGTCAATTCTCTTCCGCTCTTGGTCCCCCTCGTCACCTAAAGATCCCCCGACAACCCCAGCAAACGATTCCCCCATAGAAATAGCAATCTCCGGGGATTTTGGAATCACGACATCTTGGAGGGCTTCAGGGAGGGGTTTACTCCTGTCGTCGGATTCTAGAGGGGATTTTACCTCGAGATTTGATAAGGGACTTTCAAAGTCAGACTCGTCTTCGAGAGGGAGAGGGGTATTGAGAGAGTGTGATAGAGCGAGCAATGCACCACCCGGCATGCGTTCCAGGGAAACCAAGGCACTATCGAGCGCAATACCTAGTTCCCTAGACAGTGGAGGGCGGTGCTGGCAGAGCGGTTTGATTGGCTCCTTAGTTGCATGCATAGCGTTCGTTGGAAGGGAGCTGGCCGCGGATCCTGCAGCTCCGATATCTTGGTAGGAATCAGGGAAGGATTCCTTCTCGTCAACTTTCGGAGAGGATTCTGTCTTGAGGATCGGCAAGGGGCTTTCAGAATTGGTATCGGTATCGACTAGGAGGGGTATGTTGACGGCGAGTGAGTGAGTGAGTGATGTATCCTCAGACCAAATATCATCATCCTCTGGGAGGGGGGTTTTGAGGGCGAGGGATAGAGAGCTGGCTAGATCCTCGGAGCCAATTGCTAAAGAAACAGTCTGGATTTTATGGGCCTGGATATGAAAGGCCTTGTCAGTATCGGCCCTAGCAATAATTTCAGGTGTGCGAGCACTCACGATTGCTTCATCTTGGGGTTCCTCAATGATTTCTTCTACACCAGTAAGTCTGCCAGCGCCCACACCGCAGAATGAAATCTCAGCAGAAACTGAAGGATTGTCAAACATGATCTCTGGCTCCTTGGCCGGTAGAGCACGATGGGGGTCGGGCTCCATAATAGGTTTCCCAGTAGAAAAGGGAGCCTCTGTGGAAACCGAACTGCAAGGGGATCTTGTAATCAGGACGTCTTGGGCAGATTCAAGAAGGAGCTTACCATCCTCTGCTCCTAGAGGGGGTTCGATGTTGGTGATTGGCAGGTGGCCCTCGGTGCAAAATTCAGTGTCGACGGGAAGGGGTGTGTTGATCGCGAGTGAGTGAGTGAGTGGAACACCCTGGGAGCCAGGTTCGACGTTGTCTAGGAGAGAAGCTTTGGGGCCAAATGTTGCTTCGGTAATGATTGGGGCGACTTCTGCTGCTGGGCTGGGTTCCCCGATATCCTGGAATTGGCTATGAGGGCGCTTTTCTTCTGGCTGTTCCTGTTCACCCCAAGCGCCCGCATCCGGACTACCTTCCAAGCATCCATCTCCAACCCCATCCGCCAATACTCCGATTGAAATATCACTACCCGGAGACCTTGTGATAGTGACACCTTGTGGCGCTTCAAGGAGGGATTTATTGTCACCGCCGGCCTCCACAGGAGACGCAGCTTCTGGGGTCCAAGGGTGATATTCAGAACCGAGTCTGGTATTGATAGGGAGAGGGGCGTTGAAAGAAAGAGAGAATGCGAGTGAGGCATCCTCAGAACAGGTTTCGACACCTTCGGGGAGGGGTATTTTGACTGTGATGGATAGATAGCGGGCTCGATCTTCAGAACTGATGTTAGAAGAGACAATCTGGGATTCAAAAGTCTGTGAGGGAAAAACAATTTGTTAGTATTGCTCTTATTATTAATTTCTAGTGTCCTAGAACTTACTTTAACCCGGTCCTCGAGCTCATCAACGAGTCCGTCTCCGTCACCACGCCCATCGGCTCCTGCGCCCCCATATACGACCTTCCAAGAAACCAGAGCGTTGGTAGGGGAAATTTCCTGATTCTTGGCCAATACAGCACAGCCCTTGCAGAGCGGCTTGATGAGCTTGGCAGCAGTAAATATCCCCTCTGTCGAAACAGGACTATCCGGAGACTTCGCAATCACGACATCTTGGGGAGCTTCAAGGCCCTTATTATCGTCGGCATCAAATTCTGTGCGGATGGGGAGGGCACTGTTGAGAGCAGGTGAGAGAATAAATACATCTTCAGAAAAAGGTTCAGAGTCCTCTGGGAGGGGGTTTTTGAGAGCGAGGGAAAGAGAGCTGGCTAGATATTCGGAAGAGGAATCGTGAGAGGCAACCAGGGCGCAAAAGAGCTTGTCAACCCATCCTTTGGTAGTAATTTCAGATGCTCTGACACTCAAAACAACATCGTCCCCGAGCACGCAGATGACTTCTTCGTCTGCCCCCTCAAGTCCACTTATCCCCGCTGCTTTGGATCGAGTCTCCTGGGAAACCAGGGTATCCTCAAACGAAACCTCTGGTTCCTTAACCAACAGGGCACTGTGCTTGCGGAGCTGCTTGATGGACCCCCCAGCAGTATACATATCCTTTGCCAAAACAGCACCATTTGGAAATCCTGCGACCTCGACACCTCTGGGGGTTTCAAGAAGAGGTTTGCCATTGGCCCCCGCTTCAAGAGGGGATTGGCATTCCAGGATCGGCAACGGAAATTCGGAACCGGATTCGGTGTCGAGGGGGAGAGTGTTGAGGGCAGGAGAGGGCGAGGGTGAGGCATCCTCAGAACAAAGTTCATCATCATCAGGAAGGAGAGTTTCGACAGCAATGGATAGATAGCGAGCTGGATCTTCATCAGTAACGGCGGAAGTAACCGTGTGAGGTTTGAGCGTCTAGACCGCGCACAATTTGTTAGTGGCATTCTCGGTAATAACTTCAAGCAAAAACTTACAATAGCTCCACCCTCAAGTCCCCCAATGACTTCGTCCGCACCCTCAAGTCTATCACCAAGCCAGCTAGGGCCCATCCCACCAAATACGACCTTCCGGGAAACCGAAGCGTTGACAAACGCAATCTCGGGCTCCTTGGACAACCGACAACGGGGCTGGCGGAGCTGCCTAATTGGCTTCCTAATAGGAAATATAGCCTTCGCCGGAATAGTAATATCCTTAGATCTTGCATTTGCGGAATCTAGAGGGGCCTCAACGAGGGGTTTGTCATCGCTGACTCCGAGAGAAGGTTCATTTTCAATTTTGGGAGTGGCGGGAGTGTGTTCCGAATAAAATCCAGTGCGGACCTGGAGGGATGCGTTAAGAGCGAGCGAGTGAGTGAGTGATACATCTTCAGAATGGGGCTCATCATCCTCCGGGAGGGGGGTTTTAAGCGCGAGGGATAGAGAGCTCTCCAGACATCCGGAAGACACACCCTGGACGCAAAGGGACCTGTTAGTATTTTAGGTAGTGATTCCAGCGTTGCGGGGACCTACAACAACTTCATCCTCGAGTCCTTCAATCGGTTCGTCTCCAGCCTCCGGGGGAACCGAAGCGTCTGCAAAGGAGATCTCCAGCTCCTTGGCCAATAGAAGGCTCTTGCGGAGGGGTTTGATGGGTTTCCCAGCAGTAAATATAGCCTCAGCAGGTCTCATAGGAAGCTTACATTGCTTCTCGCTCACAAACGCAAACTCTGCAGGCTCGGACGTCACCACAAGTCCACGGGGGACCTTGATCCTGCGGCCAAAGACAGGTGCCTCAGAGGGACAGGCAATTCCGCCAAAGTTAAGGCCATTCGTCATAGTATATCTTGGAGTGGAGAAGGGTGGAATAGGAGCTTCAAGAGGTTTTCTGCCCCTGGGGGTGTAGGGGACGAGACTCTCAATGGAAATCTCTGTAGGAATGGTGGTCTTCTGAGACACACCGTCGGCCAGGACACTCCCAGTGGGACTGTTAGGATTTTGAGGAGGGGGAGAAAAAGAAGGCCCACTGAAGGGAGCAGAAGACTTCGTAATTTTAGGCATTCTTTAATGACCTTTAGAGGGTAATAACGTCTAAAAATATTTTCGAGATAAGAGGTTTGGAGGAAGAGGAAAGTAAAGATCTAAAAAGAAATTTTGAAGAAAGCTGGTGAAGTTTGTGTAGAGAAAGGTAAAGGTGGAGGTGAAGACGGGGTTGATCGCAGGAGAAAAGAGGAAAATTAGGAAGAGCATAGTTCAAGCAAAGAAGCGGTAGAGAAAAAAAAGCAGAGGGGAACCCCCATTCAATAGGGCTCATTCGACAATGGCTACCACGAAACCCATATTCACTTGATTGGGCAGAACACTCTCAATGGGAACCTAACTGAATGGCGCGTCCGAGCCACACGTCCGGGTATTCGTTGCAATAAAAGAAAACTTTACCAGCCATTGGGGGTCCCTCAGGCGGTGGGAGGTTGCTAATAGGACTGCATCATGGGATATGGCTCCGTAGTGATATTGCAATAGGAGTCATTTAGTAACAAGACAGAGGCCAAAACACACCAAAATTTCTGATCCTCCGGCTATTATATTTCTGTGGACGTCTTGAAACTCAGCTTTGGAAATTTTTTGAAAAAATATAGCATGTCTAAAGTACAACATATACTTATTTCAGTTTTTTATCTCAAGTTTGTAGAGAGCTGTGGGCACATGAACTGGATAAAGTGTGTTTCAATGTATGATATCATTCCCATACAAAACTCCTGGTCTTGGCATGTCCCTAGTGGTAAAGGGCATTCCACTCCCCACTACTCTAGCAGAATTGAAGGAAAAAATCCCACACTTTTTTGTGTGGGTGCTATTACCGCAAATTTCTTTTCGAATGCTCTCCCATGCTGCCCTCACCTCCGATTTTCTTGCTATGATAGCTCTAAAACTAGCAATTTTGGTGTGTTTTGGCCTCTGCCTGGTTACTAAAAGGCCCCCAATTGATGGGTAGTGAAAGATTGAAGAGGGGATAGTAGGGGGGACACAAGAGAAGCTGGACCACTCGAAGGATTAGAGCTCTACTAATCTCCCCGAGATTGAGCTCTAACAGCCACTACTAGATATGCGTAGGTATGATATAATAAATGAAATCATTATTATTCCTATCCTAAAAGAAAAGGTTATAGAGAGAAACCAACGAGATAGGATTAGCGGAAAATAAAATAAAGAGAAAAACAATGCCAAATACTGAAAACGTATATTTACAACATGTACCTAACGAACCTAGGATTCATATAATGTATCATACCAGAAAGCCAAGATCTCAGCAACTTTCGCAACTAATTCGTCTAACGATAGACTCGAAGTACGATTATTGATCTAGAAGAGTACCGTTTTAATTACCAGCAACCTTAGCCATGCTTGGACATACCATATTCAAAGCCTTTATTATTCTACACTATTATACTTATTTAAAGCTCTTGTATTTCTCCACCTCTCCAACGTTAATTAAGGAACCTTCTACCCCTCTCTCTCATCCCACAGCCGTACAACACGGATACTGTCAACTGTCCCGAGGAAACAAAAGGAATAGGAAAAGCAGGTAGAACTCTTGCAAGCCCCATCCCACTCATCAAGCAGACAGATTGAGGGAAAAAAGAGGCTTAGTAAAACCCAAAAGAGTTGTGCCCCCAAAGCGGAACTTGAACACCTCCCCCATCCAGAAACACTCAGAAAAGACTTTTTCATTACTCTTACCCCCTCTCCGCGATAAGCACCTTTAACCTCCTCCATCTTCTTAGTAAACCCAGACTTCGCTCCTCCTCCCACATCTCCAGTAGGACTCTTCCCTTCAGTAGCAATCCTAGCCAAAAACGGCAGACAACATTCTCTCTGTGATGGGGGTCAGTAGAATTCAACTGCGATTCCTCGTTAGTTTCAATGTATTGAACCGTCCCTCTAGAAGTGTTCAAGGGTTGGTAACGTTCGTTATCTCCCTTCTTCTTAGCTCAGACTCTCACCTCAAGTCAAGGTCCTCTTCGGCGCTTACCTCTTCACCATCCAGCTTTTTGAAACGAGAAGCAAGATCCTCAATTACACCAGTAGTACCCATACCTACGGCAGGCCGTACAAGAGGCTTTGATGGAGCAGGAGCCCCCTATGACCCTGCCAGAGTCAAACGATATAATAGATGTTTTTCTCCGAGCGAGTGAATTTAGGGACAGGGGATCAAAAATTGAAGGGAGTAATCAACGAAAAAAGTCGTAGAGTGGTGAGATACGAGGTGGCTCATGGAAAGCGAAAGTGGGAAAGGGGGTTGATGTGGGGGAAAGGACGATGAAAGAATGGTGAGTTGAACCCCCCACCTTCTCTACCCAATTCCCGAAACTGATGACAATGACCTCTGCAGTTTGTAGATTTCCCCCGTTATCATCCACTCGCCGCAGTAGGTTCCCTCCATCCGAGCACCCCAGGGGCTGCAGCTCCCTTTTCCTCCTGCCCAACAAGCCTCCCCAGACTTCACAGGACCCACTTTACCAAACATGAGTAGGAAGAAGCCAAAAGGATGGGATCTGAAAATCGCGTGGGCCAAAAGTACAAAGCAAAGGATAACAGAACCTCCGCATCGAAAAATGCAAGCAAGAGTGTAAATTTTCACAAGGGGGTTAACGAAAAAAAAGTGGAGAATAGAGCATATGTGTTGCCCCAGAAAGCCACCGAAAGCTTGTCCGAGTGACAGTCTATGAGCTTGAACCTAGTGCAACGTCCCTGGTCGATACCACTTATCTAAAACATATGTGACCCGGTAAATACTCTACAGATGCCCGCTACATAAACCAAACCTTCTAATTGAATGCTGAGGTAGCGCCGCAGCCCAATGGTAGGCACGATAAAGGATGAATATACAGTGACTAACCAAGAGTCTTAAAGACTGCTCCGCTTGACACACTAAAAACCTCACTCTCCAACCATTCGTATATCATTAAAAACCAGATCACCCTTACCAACTGAAGGTCCCACAAGCTTGTAAAATTGTCTGCATAGATACAGTATAGGAGCCTGGTTAAAACCCCTTCAAAACGACGACCTCTGGTGTAAAGGAGCCAAATTTCCAAGGCTTTAGTTAGCCATTTTAAAACCGTTTCAAACCAGATTATTTATTCCCGAAACTATCTATTGCCAAACAAGAGAAACTAAGTGAGAAAAAAAACAAAAAGAAACGAAGCCAGCAGATCCAGAGAGAATATCTCCCAGAATACACATCATTTAGCCCCAGAACCCCTGGTCTCCCTCACATTTAAATCTCCTTTCCGTCAGACATTGAGTATCATGTTTTTACCAACCAGAGTCATCTGCTCCAGTGGTTCCAGCTTCGTTTCCCCAATCCCCACCACCAGCAACAGCGTCTCCAGTCCCATCACCAGAATCTCCCTGCGTTTCACCCTCTCCGGCATCCGAGTCCGGCTCATCGAAGGTTATTTCGCCAATCGGGCGATATGGTTCAAGGAACTCGGGAATCTCCTGAGAAGACTCCAAAAGAACCTTTACTAGGTCTGTAGCGATGTCCTCATTGCTGCTATTAAAGAATGAGGTGGCGAGCCCACGATTGCCGATACGAGCCGTGCGTCCTATTTTGGATTAGCTTCGATTTTATCCCATCCAGGTTCCGAAACATAGAGCTCACCAATACGATGGATGTACTCATCAATATTTTGGACTAGATCGTAATTGATAACATGCATCACATTTTTAATGTCTAGTCCACGAGCCGCAATGGCAGTGGCAATCATAATCGGGCATTTTCCAGAACGAAAAGCCAAACTGCAAAAATTACATCAGAAAACATTTTTTGGTGTTGAAAAGTACTCTCTAGAACTTACATTGCATCCTCACGTTCACGCTGAGTACGGTCACCATGGATAGAGGTGGTCGGGAGCTTGACTGCAAAAACATGTTAGTCTCCTGATTCTCCTGTCAAACCCGGGACACAAGGGACATACGGTTGTACAAGTAGTCATCTAGACTATCGGCAACACGCTTATGATTGACAAAGATAAGAGTGCGTGCTGGGGGAGCAGTGCACAAGAGATCGTATATAGCCTCCTTCTTTCTTGTTTCGTCGACCCACAGAACCTGCACAGTTCAATACATGGGTCAGAATGTAGAGTGACAATACAAGCACCGGAACAGAAATTACCCTTTGGGTGATGTTTTCGTGAGTGCTGCCGATACGGCCAACTTTAATATGAACGAAATCATCAGACAAGAAATCTCTAGCCAATTTACGGATGGCCTATCGACGCTCATTCTATATCAGTATGAAAAATAACCGAAGCACAAATCTTAAGCTCTAGTACCTTTTGAAAAGTCGCAGAGAACATCAAGACTTGCTGGTCATCGTCCTCGTTTGCGTCTAATCTCCTGTTAGCTGCATTAATCTAACTCATAAAGGACAAACTACCAGAATTCTGAAGAAGTTTGCGAATCTGGGGCTCGAACCCCAGATCCAACATTTCATCGGCTTCGTCAATGACTATAAATCTATGGATAGTTTTAGCAAAGAATTGCAGCTTTAAACCCCTTGGATCAAGGGAAAGGTAACATACTTCAAACGTCTCAATGACAAGATCCTTCCCCGTTCGAGGAAATCGGTCAAGCGCCCTGGTGTACCAACAAGGACATCACACCCCTTTTTAAGTTCCATACGCTGGGTAGCACTATCAGCGCCACCGTAAACGACACAAGGCCTCAATCTGCTCCTATAGCAAAATCGCCTGGACTGGTCAAATGTTTGAGTAGCAAGCTCGCGAGTCGGTGCCACGATGAGGACTAAAGGCTGTGCGATATAGGGCTCCATGGAGCCTGGTACAGGGCGGGGGGCAGCAAGCGAACTAGCCTTCCCCATAAGTTTGGATAAGATAGGAATCAAAAAAGCCGCCGTCTTTCCAGAACCTACACAATTCAAGTCCTCTTAAGCACATGCCAACCTCGCAACAGGGAAGTAGAATCCAGTACAAGCGGTGGGAACCCACCAGTTTGGGCGCATGAAAGGAGGTCATGTCCGTCGAGAATCGCCGGAATACAATATCTCTGGATAGGCGTGGGGATTTCGTATCTTTAGTGGGTTAGCATCGGAAACAGAAACAACAATACTGAAGAAATACCCAGATAGTTTGATATTCCCCAGCATTACTGGATGGAGAGGGGCTTCCTCGAACTTAGAACTCAGTTAGCCCAAAATAGCCACAAGAATTATCTATCTTTTTCTCCTTTCTTTTCCATAAATCCGAAGTGGAACATACTCTCTCAATCGGATTCATCTTCTCCTGGCCTTCAACATAGACGGAGATAGTGAGAAGCCTATTTTTATTTTAGCACTGAATCAGCCTTGGTCTTGTATAATCAACATCTCGCAAACAACTGCAAAATTGGAGGAAACCATACTTGTCAAATTGAAGCCCGGCACCTGCGCGCTCAGTAACACCATGCTCACCAAAAAGCATACGCTCAAGTACCTCGTCAGCAGGTGCAACATCACCATACTCCTCCTTCCATTCATAACGAGCACTTGAAGCACCCCATTCACCGACAGGAAGCCCTTTGGGGCCCTCGGGATCTTGGACAGGAGTAACGTAGGTATCGTAATTGGTTGTCTCACGTTCGGTCCACTTGCCAACGCGTGGGCCAACAACAGGAACAGGGGGAGTGCTCTCCTGAGCGCCCTCCCCAACAACATACTTATCACCTAGAGCGGTATTCTGAACCGCGGCCACCATAGCGTTGACGTCGTCAGACAAACTCGCCACAGCGCTTGGACCCTCTTGAGTGGTCATGATGAGGGTTAGTATTTTTTTTTTGGTGAGAGCAAATTGAGTGCGATGAAAGGATGAAGGCTGAAAAAGAAGTGGTGGTTGGAAGGTGTGATAGCAAGAGTGAAAAAAGTGAGAGTGCTGGGTGGGGGGCGGTTGCGGGGAGGGGAGAGGAGAGAGGAAGGTGGGGGAAAAGGTTGGTTAGGGGAAAACCCTTATGGCGGGAGAAGAAAGGATAACGACGAAATAGGGAAACAGTGCAAAGAGCCGCACAAACTCAAGGCGAGTCGTTCCTCCTTATTACAATCGATTTCATGACGAGCGCTCGATAGTCATTGTTCAGTGAACTATGCTGCTGTTAATGGACTTGGCTGAAGACAGTAGCAGCAAGATATGGCCCCCCAGCTCATACGAGTGATACATTATGAGCAACCCCTAAGTTGGAAATAAATTAAACTAAACTAAATTTACGTCCCGCGTGGCATGCTACTGTACTTGAGTACAAGTATATCAGAAAATTGTATCATGGGTTGTTTTGCAACACTACTACGACAAAATAAAGAGTATAGAGTTCCGAGAAAATTGCTAATTAGAAGATAAAAAAATTACTGAACCAAAATATAGCTAGACCTTGACGATTCACTATCCGGTCGTACTTACCTATTCCAAAAGTATCCCAGGCCTAAACAATGTAACGACTTCTGAATACCCTCGGGACCGGTGGGTAGTGATCGAAGCCAATTTTGGTGCGGATCGAGCCACGGAACCACTGGTATTAACCCGAGAGGAAACCAAAACATAGACCTTCTGTATAATACACCAACCAAGCCCCCCATTTCAACCTATTTTCCTTCCGAGGAGAACGGTGAAATACCATAGAAAGAAAAAAAGAAAAAAAGAAAAAAAGAAAGTCTTGGCACTTGCAAGACGCCAAACAAACACTGAATGAAGTATGATAAGAAATTTGTTGGCTTTGATGCTCCCATTTACTCGTTTTCGTGCCCGTTCGCCATATCCAGTAACAATAAAGATACAATTTGATAATAGTTAAATACAGTACTTGCACAGTCACTGGGCAAAAGTCTTGATGAATCGGATTTTCTCTCTGGCGGAGATCACGGTGGCCAAGGGGAGGGTACTGCGCAACTGGGTATGCGCGGAGTCTCATCCTATCACGGAGGAGAAACTCCACTCAGCAAAGACTTTCTCAGAGTATCATACCATATCTCAACAATATACCCCATATAAATATAGAGTAAACCTTAAAATTCTAAGATAAAGCAAAAAACACAGGACAGCAACTACTAGGCTGCAAATGCTTACTATGATGACCGACACCGACTCGGCAGCTCACGGAATCTGATGGCGCTATCATACCCAAAATACTGCCCGAAATCTAAGGAATATGGGGCCACATCTGTGTGTATACCAAACACTCCCCCTCGATATAAAGTCTTTTTTTATAGAGGCAAGCACCCAACAAAAAACAATCCCAAGGATAAAACTGACATACTGAATAGAACATTAGTTACAACAGAAAATCACCCCCACCCTCCCCAATATGGAAAGATTATTGAATCTTAGATCTCCGGGCCTCCTTGAAACCCCCACATACGGCCCTCCTCATCCCAACCCTTCAGCATTTTCATTTGAAGGTAAATGATTGCTTTTAAGCCTCCAGGAAAAGAAACTGGCAAATACCCGCTCTCACTTACCTTGCTGCTTGCCCTGTACTCGAGCATTATGATACAATTCTCATGGCCAGCAGTCAAAGCTGTCCGTCCACTTGTTCATCAATCATCCCCAAGACCTCTGTTTCTCATTACAGTATTCACTAATAAAATTCGCTATCCTAGCCCCAGGATGTGCCAACCTCGGTTTAGTTAGAGAGTAGGATTCGACCCCAAGGGGCATCTCTTGCAGGCTGTTTTCTGCCAGCCAGCACCACCCAATCACAACCCACGGTTTACACCAAAATCCATAGCAATACGATATCTACAAGTTACGGGCATATAGTACCCGAGCACTAGCCAGCAGTCCCACCGCAACATTTGGCGGGAATTGGCCCAAGGGCATTACCAACCTAGACCCACCCCCGAGCAAAAAAGTGGTTCGCCGAGCTTCTTTTTTTTTTTTTTTTTTTTTTTTAATGCTCGACTACTCCACTGCCCCCCGGATTCGAACTCATGATGGTCCCTGTTTCAAATTAGCTGACCAGCCTCCTAAGCCATTGGACCATAGGAACTGGCCGAGAATACTCCTTCTTCTTGATCTTTCAACTGCTTCTTCAGAAAATATACAGTTCAAGAACCTGATACTTTATCTTTGGTAAAAAAAGACATTGGTATCCAATCATGGTGCTCTTTCATGATATCGATAGAATGAGGAGCAGGGGGGTTCAGGTGTATATCTATGCTCTACATCCGAAACACTCGCTTTCTTTGTCAGAGGACAAATGTTCCCCGAATTCCATGGCCAGTCCGATGTAACTATTCTTTGGTACAGGAAAGGACAGGTATAAAACTCTTGTATGGTAAATTATCTATGCGTATCCGACCGCCCATACAAAATTCGGACTGAAGTGTTGGGGTTCTATATTCCTGTAACTTGTACAGTACTAGGACAAAAGGGTTCGTCCGATGCCCTTTTTACACCAAAAGTGCCCATCTTCACCACCTTCTCTCATTACGCAATGTCTATGAGAATCAGTGAAAACCTATCCTTGCATTAGCAAACCTGTAGATAACATGAAGAAAGCTACAGAATCCTTAGATATTACCAAGTGATGGAGAAATGGTTGTTTAAGTATCTGGTATGGGTTGCCATGTACCTTTTTGTATGGAGCCTCATACAAAAATTTAGGTCACTTTCACACTTGTTGACGCAATCATGGACAACTAAAACAGCTTTGATTCCTTACACTTCTACTTGAAGAGGTTTTAATAGATAGTGATTCCCTAACTGATAGAAAGATTTCAAGTGTTTTTATGGAAGCAGTGTTGAGAATTGTTTGTTTAAAAATGTCCATTTTTGGTGTAAAAAGGGCATCGGACGAACCCTTTTGTCCCCGTACTGTAAATGGGCTGGAACGAACCAGGTCTCGGACGGACTTGACGAATTTGACCATCAAATACGGCATCGAAGCTCCACAGAGTGGGCCACCAGAGATCTAACTAATTATCCCTTAGAATCGAGCTCCCGAGCACAGCGTGACACTAACTCCATTTATAATCCCTTACTTGATATGCATTCTCTGTGAAAAAATCATTGCAAGTGAAGTAGCCAATAAGAGATGTCCTTGGCAGATGTTGTGTGTCTTGGCAACCTAGACCACAACAAAAACATCTTTGGTCTCAACCCCCGAAGCTAGTACTCTCTTCACATTCTTCCCTCCCTCCCTCTCTCCACTCCACTCTCCCCATCCACTAGTCGGTGCCCTACTGCCCGCCGCTAATAAGCCCCTTAATTGATCGGGCTACATCTGTCAGACGACCCAACCACAAACGCTTGTCTGCGAGCATCCCTCCCCAGCGCTGGTAGGTATCCCCTCTTTCAGGCCTTTTATACGGATGCAATTACCCGCTAACTTTGTTTGCAAGTGCAAACAACTTTTTTTTGCCTTACATTGTTGATGTCTTCAACTGCATCCCTCACACCAAAATCCCAGAGCTCTCCACCCGGTTCCGCCCTACCACCTACTCCAAATCACTCTCGAGCTACCCCCCCTTTCAAAACACCGTCAACTGTAACCTCCAAGCTATCCCAAGTCTCCTCACCTTTCTTCCCATCCCCACCAAGTCGAGGGGCTTCCCCAAGTAAAATGAGCGACTTCGAACTTATCGGAGAAGAAGAGGTATTCTTAGGCGGCGAGGCGGGAGAAATGGGTGACGTGGGTGATGAAACGGTTTGCTCGAATTTTTCCGACGTCACACTTGGACAGTTCGGCTCTGCTGGAGTCCTGAAAGATTGTGGGAATTTCAGTCCTGGGAAGCGGTCACCCGTAAAGGTACGTGTAGCTTAGGCTCACCGAAGCTATATATCAATATCCATTTAGAATCATTTTGATTGACTCCCATCACCAGTCCCGCCCGCAAACCCCAACCAACCGTCAACCCAACTCAACAGCTGCAACTCCCAAAACCACCCGTCCTGGATCCCGCCATAACAACATGCAATCATCGTCAGATTCCCCGGCCTCTCCTCCCAACCACAACCAAACGGCAAATCTCCTTCTAGACTTCACACAGCAATTTGACGCAATCACTTCGCGTCCACCGATGCCGACAACACCCCTGCACCGCCGCACAAAGTCTGCCTCCCCAACCAAAGGTGGGAAAGCGTCGCCGTCGAAGTTCGCGCTTCCTCCAGCAACTCCTACTGAAAAGAAGTTCTTCAACCTTCTTGACTTTTCACCCGGGCCATTGGCCTCTCCTCGCTCAGTGCCTTCGATCACACCCCGTGAGGTTGACCAATTGAAGGCCTCGTTTGCCAGTCAGCTATCGCAGATGCGTGCAGAGTTGAACGGCCGAGAGACTGAAATCATTGGACTAAGAGATGCGCTCAGACAATCAGAGGTGCGATATGCAGATGCGAACGACGGCATGAAACAGCAGGAAGACGAATTTGAACAGGAACGGAATAACTGGCAAAACACAAAGATAGAGTTAAGACAGCTATTCGAAACCGAGAGGATAGAAAAGGAAACCCTCGTCCGTGAAATGGAGAAGAGAGAAGACGAACTCAGAATGTTGCGAGAGCGAGCAGAAGACGCCTTAAAAGAACTCGCAGATGCCAAGCGCAGAGTCACCCACGCCGAAGACGAGGCGGCCAGGGCCAAGAAGGAAGCCGAAACTGCCTGGAAGCACGCCGAAAAGACCCAGCCTTCCGGTTCCGCCGCGCCCTCATCCCCAGGCTCCACCAACGTCCAGGCAGAAGTCGAAAAGGTTGCCCGCGAGCTCCACTCCCTCTACAAGGCCAAGCATGAGACCAAAGTCACCGCTCTAAAGAAAAGCTACGAAGCAAGATGGGAGAAGAAAGTCCTCGTCGTGCAAACGGAACTAGACACGCAGAAGAAACGTTGCGAAGAGCTCGAAGCTCAAATCCAGGAGAAGAACGAGGAGGAGATAACCGCAGACATCAAGTGCTCCGCCTTCAACGCCGAGGAGTTAGCAGGGCTACGCGACGCAGTCAAAAGACTCGAAGGAGAGCTCAAGGCTGAGAGGCGCGAGAAAGGGGAATTGGTCGGTGCTGTCGAGGAACTCCTATCCATCCAAGCGAGCGCTAGCGCCATGGGAGGGGGGGAATTGGCAGCGGAGGAGCGAGAGAAAGTTAGTAGGAGAGTGGCTAGAGTCAGTGGAGTGGGCTTCGGGAGCATCGGGAGTAATAGTGGATTGAAAGGTGGAATTGAAAGGATGGGTGGTGGTGCTAGGAAGTAGGTCGGCAGGCAGGCAGATTTATATCTTATGAGATTCAATGGGAAATGATATTGGTTGGCGCGTTTGGGTTGGTCGGTTGGCTGGTTTAGCTTTGGTTGGTTGGTGGGATGGGGTGGTTCACGGATCTTTTTTCTTCTCCCTCTCTTTGAATAGAGCACGATAATTTTGTCTATCGTTTGTATAGCAAAGTATATTGGAATAGGCTACCCGCTCCCCGGTTTCTAGTTTTACATGTTGCGCTTTTTAGTTATGAGTTATGAGGAAACCGCACCTCCGGTATACTCAGGCACGGCTTTCGCAACTATTGGCGGACGCCTATAAATGGGGCCGTGACATACTATACCAATAGGCCGCTATATATCCAGCCATAGGGTGGAATAGAGAATCAACGCCGACGTCATCAATACCCCCTTTCCAATTCCCTCTGTCAAAGTTCACCGGACACCGTAAAACCAATCACCCACGATTTATCCAGTTCACACGCATCACGCACACACCCCACCCCAAAGCCATCACCTAGAGTCAGCCCAAACCAGCCCACTCCATAACAACCCAAGTAAGCCCAAGTTTTTCCCCCAGCCCGACTCTAAAAATGACGCACGCTGTTGAAGTGAAATGAAACGAAGCGAGCCGAGCACTGCACGGTACGGTAAGGCGAGACACAGAGAGAAAAAGGCAGTTAATTTATTTTTATTCAACTCGAAGAGAAATCCCCAAAACCCTCCCAGAGAAGCAAAGAAAGATTTTTTCGTGCTTAGTCGAACAGCCCGAAACCCATATCCTCGTCGGACTCCTCCTTCTCTAATTGTTTCACGTATCTCGTTAGTATATATCCGGGCAGGAGACCAGGGGGTTATGGGATAGAGCGAACCTTCTTCCTTCTCGGGCTCCTTCTCCTCAGCAGCACCGGCGGCACCTGGAGCGGCGGCGGCACCACCGCCAGGAGCTGCGGCAGCTCCGCCTCCGGAGCCGACGTTCAGGAGAAGGTCCTTGACGTCCTTCCCTTCGAGAGCCTGTTGACCTTTTGTGAGAATTTGAACTAGACATCGAATACTGAGTGAAAGGCTCACCTTTGCGAATAGCGAGCACCAGATGGGCTCGACATCGCTATTGCCGGAAGCCTTAATAATAGCTTGGAGCTTGTCGGCCTATGGCACCAAAGACAGAGGAGTCAATATCCAGCTCTCTCTTCCTTCCTTCCTTCCTCCTAATCCATGTCAAAAATTTCCCGGAAGATGGAATGCGTACCGTAACCTCAACACAATCATCAGCAAGGATGAGGGCGGCGTATGAAACGGCAAGTTCGGAATTAGACATCGTTGTTTGTAGGAGTGTTAGCGGTAGGTATGGGAGATTCCTTTCTTGATGGTAGAATCCGTAAGAGTTTGTCGTTCGTCGTGTTGTTGGCAGGTGAGGTTGGCCTGGTGGACTGCTATACGGTGGTGGGGGGGGAGAGAGAAAATTGTGGGGCTTTGCCCTAGCACTGAGTAGAATTAGTGGGGGGAGCAAAAAAGCAGTCTAATGATGATGATTCTCTGATAATATGTGCTTCAGATAAGATTAGATCAGATCAGATCAGATTTCAGGGTTGGCTCTTAGCCTTGGCTGTCGGCCTAGCGAGACCCACTTGCGCCGGGGGTCCCTTCTCCTCTGGCATACCCAGTCACTCGTCCTTTCTCCTATTGCTTGCTTGATTCTCTGGCTCTTAGGCGATTTCCGTATCACACTGTCCATCTGAAATCTGGCTGTGGTTGATTCGCCTGAGGTAAAGAGCTACAGTACTTGTGCAGCATCACAAATCTTCCCCCTTAAAAGAGTTATTGGGCTACGGCACGAGAAAAGTACTATCGGTACTCGTTCAGAGATAGTGGACTGGGGTGCATTATGTACCGTACCGTTGGCTATCTCAGTGCTTTTCTCCACATATCTACCCGTTCGACCTGGTTACCACCCACAGTATGATACACCGTTTGGAGGAGATGAGTTTTCAATACGAGTGATCGTATTGTGATGGGATTGCAATGGAATCTGGGGAGACTGCCGAGAACATGAGCAGGGATCGGGGGGGGGGGGAAGGTTAGGTTACACGAAGGGTCGGTAACGCATGAAGGTTTGTGGTTTCACGGACCCCCCCATCTGCCTTCTGTGTTGTCCTCTCTACAGCAGCCCTTTTTTTTCTTCCCAAGCTCCCTCTTTTCTCATTCGGTCAATCGTAGAGTTTTTTTCTTTTCCCTGGTATCATAGTGGGTAGGTTCTGAGTGATGCATTGGATGCAATTGCCTGTTAGGATATGAAAGCAAAGTGTTTCTCGTGAATAATTTTTAGAACTAGATTTCCTTGGCCCAACAACTCATCCTTCCGTGATTTTTTTAATACTCATCGTCAAGTAGTGTTTGGTGACGGTGTTGGTGTTCTAATAGTTGAGGCTCGATGCCGAATCGAGGGAGTGGCGGGACGGCTTTAGCCAGGACTGATCTATCTTCGCAGTAAGGTACCACAGCGAGCACCGGTACAACTGGACACGCGTTATTGTGTTCAGTACATGTACTCCTTGGGTAAACAAAAACCCTTTCGCTCTTTCTTTCTCTCCTTTTCTTTGCGCTTACCTTCTCAAAGATTCCCTTCTGTTCTCCTTATTCCTCCGCATATTCTCCTATCCATCGTTTTCTCAAGAACCTTAAGAAGCTCTCTGTTGTTATTATTCTGTTACTTATTCCGAAATTTCGTTCTTTCTGCGGATATCTTCCTTGTCCCACACCGGTACACTCCCGCCATCTCTATTCACCCTGTAGAGTGCACAGCAAGGCTTGTCACTTTCTCAACCGCTGATTCGACAGGTTCTGATTTTTGTGGCAACACACACCCAGAAAGCTGGGATCTGGTGGACAACGCATAACTTCTTACCTTTCCTCCCCCAGCCTTCTTTTCTCGAAGGGAGAAGAGGTGGTGGTGGTGGTGGAAAAGGAATACCGTAGGTGCCCTAGGTGTTTAGAGAAGGAAGAAGAAAAAAAGGAAGAGATAGGCAAACCGGTGGTAAGAATTGATTGATTGATTGATTGCTGCTTCTTCTTCTGCTTCTGCGGTATATCGTTCGCTCTCTCTTAGCTTTAATTGACTTTCCTCCTTCTCTCCCTTTCCTTTTCTCTTTCCTTTTCTCTTTCCTTTTCTCTTCTCCTGCTTCCTCTTCTCCATTTTCTGGGGTAAGAACAGGTAAAAACTCGGGGGCTGGGTTTTTTCTGCTCTTACGTCGTTCCTTCCTAGTCTCCGTTTATAACAACCCCTGTAGTCGGTTGATTGTTTCCCTTTAATTTTCTACCCTTTCTTCTCTCGATCGATTTTTTGAGTTTTTTTATGAGTGACACCAAAGGAAGAAGAGCAAGAGGCCGTGCAAGACAGGAGAGAGAGAGAAAGATAGCCTGTGAGAGTGTCATTGAGAAAGAGGGAGGCCAACTCCAGACCAGGCCAGCAGACGAGGCATAAACAACAACAAAAGCTGTTTGTATTGCGGCGACCAACAAACCCTGGCACTCAATTGGTTTATTATGATAGCGGCAAGTTGTCCTTCACCGTCGCCTCTTTTTGCGGGGCTGTAGGTTGTACTGTCGTTTCATAGGGACAGACGCGGCTCCAATTGTAAGTTCTCTTCTCACCCAGCCCCCCCAATTGACACGATAGTAGGAAATTGATTGTGCCTGCTATTCTTTCCATACATGGCCCGAAATACCCTTCTCCTGCCCCCCCCTCCCAACCCCCCCATTACTTACCCTAACACACACTTCCCACCTGCACATGAGAGACACGCCTAGACCTACCCCCCTTCTCCTAACTAATGTTGCTGGGCTCCAGGGAACGAGACAAGCTGCACACCAAGCGCCGCCCTGCTTCACATCCTCTCTCATTCTATCACAATTGCCTGCCATCCTGTTTCTGCACACCCACCACCTCATCCACATTACCCTACTCTTGGAAGTGACATCCGATATCCGCCGCCATCTTGTTCTCCTCTTCCTCCTCTCCATCCTCGTCGTCACCGACACCGACGAGGGGAGACTTTATTCGAGGCAGCGACTACACCCAACACCGAAGGTCCGCTCCAGACTCTCCCACCCTTCCCGCCTTTCAAGTGTCCGCGAGGATATCCCGACATACTCTTTCTGCCATCCACTTTGCCCTAGAAGAAGCAATTCGTACTCCCTATCCTTTTTCGCCTGATCCCGAGGAAGAGAACGCGTCTATGTCAGCGACGATGGCTTCTGGTGCCCCAGGTCCTACGCCGGTGGCTCAATACCTATCATCGCCAACAGCAAATACACAACATCAACAACGCGGACACTCAAGACAGACGAGCAGCGCGCGCCAAACCCAACAGCAGCAACCGCCACTTCATCAGCAACATGGCGGCGACCCTTCCGCTGCGCGTCGAGAGACGAGGCCGAGGGGTGCAAGCCAATCTGCGCAGCAGACACAGCAACATAGCATGGGAGCTGGCGCGGGAGCGGGTTATGTGGATGAGAGAGGATCAACAGCGAGGGTTGGCCAGCCAACCACTGGACACGCGCGAGTTGCTAGCGGCGGATCGGCGCAACCAAGGGTCCATGCTCCTAGGCCTGCAACGTCGGGAGCTTCCGCGCCGAGTGGGGGTCAGCCATCAGGCCAAGGACACCCCTCTCAGCGCCAATCTCAGACTGCTGGCTCTTCTAGATCACGACAGACGGAACCTACTCGGCCAGGACCGGAGCAGCCTCGGGCTCAGCCGCAAGCAGTTCCGTCTTCAAATCGTGTTCCTCCGCAAGCTGGTGCCCAGCAACCAACATCCTCGAATCGTCCGAACTCGGCTACTCCCGGGGGAAGTTCCAGTCGTCAAACACAACACCAGACCATAACCAGCAGTTTCCCGCATGCATTTGAGCGGTGGGAACGGCTTTCTTCACGATGGGAGGGGCTGACCGGATATTGGATCTCGAGGTTGGAACATAACAGGGAGGAGTTGGCTGGTATGCCTATCGAACAGGAAATGGCAAGACAAATTAGCGATCTCTCCACTGCTGGTGCGAATCTGTTCCAGGCCGTTGTAGAGTTACAGCGCCTTCGCGCTTCTTCAGAGAGAAAATTCCAACGGTGGTTCTTTGACACTAAAGCTGATCAAGAGAGAGCTAAGGAGATGAGTAGCGAACTGGAGCGTTCCTTGCGTGTAGAGCGTCAACAGCGTGCAGACGCAGTCAGTCAAGTTCAGAGACTTGAAAAGGAAAAAGCGACCGCGGAGAAACTTGTTGAGGAGATGAGGAGAGAATTGCAGATTTCGAAAGAAGAGTGCCGACGCTCCTGGGAGGAATTGGGACGAAAGGAGCAGGAGGAACGGGAAAAGACTAATAGTCTCAAAGAGGGAAATCCAACACTCGTTGGTGGAATTCAAGTATTCCCAATGCCCATGCGCGGGGTTCCTGATAGAGGCTCGACTAGACCCCGAACAGCTGGAAGCAGCGGTACTGGGGCTACTCCTCAACCGATGACGGAAGAGCAGTTTCGTCAGCAGTTCCCAGACAACGGATATGGCAGGGAACCGGTAGCAGATTATGGCGGTGCGGCACTCCCTCTTGAACCCCATTTGCCGTCACCGGGACAAGTGCCTCCCACTTCGGCTAGTGGCGCACACTCTCTTTCTGACACTGCTCCTCCAGCTTTCCCCCAACAGCAATCGCATCGGCCATCAACCTCAGGCCAGCAACAGCAGACCTCTGACGTCCACCCCTTCTACCAGCATCAACACTCAGCTCTTCACCTGCCGCCTGATCAACAGCCGGGAAGGACTCTTTCTCCCGGTGAAGAGTCATACGTAACCAACAACTCTGCGATGCGTTCGCGCGAGTCTGGATCCGTGACCGAATCGCAACAGTCGGAAGTAGGTGAAGGAGAAGGTGGATGGGAATACGACTCGCAGGGAAACCCCACACCTGTCTCGTACCAACGTCGTGAGCCCAGCCGCGCAGAAGAAGAAGAAGAGGAGGAGAGTTGGGATACTTATCCTACATATGATGGAAACGACTACGAATCGAATGGTGGAGGCAGTGGCGGAGGAGTAGCAGTTGGCTATGGAAGAGGCTGGGAAGGCGTTTCAAGAGCCCATCACCATCCTACGAGGTTGAGCGACGTTCCGGAGGAGGACGAGGAGAGGAGAACTCACCTTGGTAGCGAGGGTGGCCGGGTTTCGAGGTAGCTTTTGTGAGGAGCGTGCTCAAGTCACAAAAAGGGGGTGTTATGAGAGAGAGGGAGTGCGTGAGAGGGCTGGGGATGACGATTGGAATGGAGAAGTCTGATCTTGGATTATGTCTTTGATCTTTCCCTTCATTCCTCTATATCTGTTTTTCTAGCTAAATAGCATTGGTGAAACTTCATTTATGTGCTGCTTTATTTCCTAGCGAAAAGGGGGTTTTGTTTTATTTTACTATGATACTGGTTACTTGTTTTCCGTTTGTGTCGGATCGTATAGGAAGGGGATGGGATACGGTAGCTGTAGTGTGGTGGTTGTGCGCTGCTAGGTATCTTTTTTTTTATATTTATTTTTTTGCTCATCCATCCTTTTTTCCCTATATGCTTCATCAAGTCCAATCGATCCAAAAATTTCCAAACCTAATGTCTCTTTTCTCTTATCCTTTTTCGTTTTTTTCTCTCATCTCGTCCATCTGGGGGTTTCTGTCTTGTTCTTTTTTCTCCTTTTTCTCCTCTTTCCATATAATTTCTCCATTCTCTAATCCGTTTCCCCTGCTACCAACCCCAACCCCAACCCCCCCCCTTCCCCAAAAGAAGTTATGTTTTATAGACGCTAACATGGAGAGAGCAAGAGGGTGCAAAAAAATGAAAAAAATATATTCTCAAATGAAAAAGAGCATTATATTTCCTGGTGTTTTTATTATTATTTTTATTTTTTACTTTGTGTCTTATCCTTATATCTTTATTTTTTTATTTATTGTGTTTCGTATAATACCGAGTAAGTGACTTACTGTAACGGTAGCAGAAGCAGATTTTTACGTAGAAGCGGATGGGTTATGTTGTGATACTGGAATGATATGTTTTTTCTCCCTCCCTGCTGTGCCCGATCTCGGGAGGGGTGTTCCGGTGATTTCTAGATCTTGGTTTCGTCAAGGAAGATACAAATGCCGGCACGGTACGGTTGCGGGGCGGGGTCACGGGTATTTTAGTGTGGGGGTATGTGTAGATGGGGGGCAAAAAAGCAATGTTTGGATCGATTGATGATTTATTTATTTATTTTCCAACATTAAAATTCCACTATGATAATTATCGAGACACGGATGGATGGAATGCTTGATCATTTGGACGAAAGCCAGACTACCGGATACCACAACATGGCGGACCGGAAAAAGGAAAAAAAGACAGGAGGTAGAAAAAAGAGGGTAAAGAAAAGTCCAATGATCAACCACCCGCCATTTCCACAACCACATTACCCGTCATTTAAAGCCCGGTAATAACTAACTTCTTGGCACTAACACCGTGGAAAAGATCCTCGACCGCCTTCTCCACCTCTTTCAAACCACCGCTGCGAACCTCGACCGGGGTCTCGATGATGCCCTCAGCGACAACCTTGGAGTAGTACCCGCCTGGAGCCCAGAAGTATTGCTTCTCCTCTTTCGCCGGCTCTTCGGAGAAGTTGTACGTGAAGAACTTGATGACTAGGCTTGCCGGCCATCCCTCGATGGGTGCCATGCTGGGCAGTAGGGAGAGGATAGTGCCCTCAACCTCCTTCTTCCCCTGCGATTCTTGGAGAACGCGCCAGATGGCGGCGTGTGAGGCACCGGTTCCAGCGTTGTCGAGGATCCCAGCGAATGGGCCGTGGGAGGCAATCTCTTTCGCTTGGTCGTAGGTGTAAATGTTCTGCGCGCCAAGGGACTTTACATATGCGTGGTTGTGCGTGGAGGCGGTCGTCACGACGGTGTAGCCGGCTTTGATGGCGAGTTGGATGGCGTATCCACCGGCGGAAGTGCTTCCTCCCCATATGAGCACCGGCGCGGAGCCGCTGGGGGCAGTCTTGGGCAGGCCGAGGCCGACGAAGAGGGAGGAGTACGCGACGGGGACGTTGACGGCCAATGAGGCGGCCTTCTCGAAGGTGATGCTATCGGGGAGTTTTAGGGTGAGGTCCGTGCCGACGGTGTACTTCTGGAAAGCTCCGTATTTGTTATCGTTGGCTCCATATGCGGGCGTGTGGGAGAGGACTCGGTCGCCCTTGCTGAAGTTTGGATTCTTGGAGGCAACGACTGTGCCGGCGACACCTGAGCCAAGGACTGCCGGGTACTTGATTGGGATGAAACCGATGCGGGCTTGTTTTGCGTCGACAGGTTGAAGAGGAATGGCCTCGTTCTTGATGAGGACCTCATTGTCTCCGAGGGTTGGGATTTCAGTCTTCTCGACGACGAGTGGGGCCTTGGCCTCGGGGATGTATGCTGCTTCCGACATGTTGTTGATGTTGAAGTTGTCCTGGGTAGATTTGTAGTAGAGCGCGTAGGCGAGGACACTTAATGTGAAAATGGATATGAAGATCTTGCGGAATGGGTAGAGGGAGTCGTGATGTTTCTTATCGCTGTGTGCTGCTCTGGAACTGGGGTTTCTCATCGTGAATAGGTCTTTGATGGTTGAGGAGGTGGTTTATATAAGTTTTTGTCTTTCTGTTTAGTTTGGCTTGTGTGCCGTATGATATAGTGGGAATTGAGCTTTGACCTAGTCATTGCCTTACCCCGTCCTCGCTCCGTCCACTGCGCTTCCCCGCAGCACAGGGGGTGTTTGTTCTGTTTGTGTTCATCATTTGTAATACCGAAGCTTGTATATCCCGGTGTGGCTAGATTGTGAGAGTGAGGTAGATGCGGATGGTATGGAGCGAGGTGCCGTGCTGCTCTGAATCCTTACGCGAGCGAGGGATTGAAGGGGGGAGGGAAGTGGTGGGGAGCTCTGTGGGTGGGACAGACACAACGGTGTGATGCCGTAAGCAAGCATTACCCAAGCGACCCCAACCTGGGGATTGATTGGGTCCCACACTGAGGTCAGCTATCCCCACGGTCCCACATCTCTAGTACCGGTATCTTATCGTATTGGTGATGATTGTGCTTGTACCACACCCCGGCTGGATTTCCACAAAGTTAATACCGGTGCGGTGCCAGATTCCACTGAAGCACTTTATTAGTAATTAGCAATTTCGCCTTTGAAATCAACACCCTCTTACTTTTGACAAAGCGAGTCGATACTCCATTCCATAGTTTTCCGTCCCGCCGTTAGCTATGCTGGGTGGGGCTGCTGCTGATGTGCTGTAATAGTGAGATGAGGTGCGGGAGATAGACTGATAACCGTTGCTATTCGGGAATCCTGGATCGGCGTTAAAGTTTGGCCTCTTCGGACCCGAGTAAAATGATCTACCGTACAGTGCTTGTGCGTTTTTTTTTTGCTTCGCGTAGTAGCAATAGCATCCAACGGGTATTTTCAATGCGGGAATTTTTTGCTCGCACTCTAATGAGCTCGTATTGGTGCTTGAGATTAAATAGAGCGGATCGGCTTGCGTGGTTTTGGATGGGAGTAGTTGGATTGAGAAGTGTTAGGCGGTGGTTTGTGTTTGCCGATGGGTTAAATGGTGACGGCACTGAAGGGGCGCTTGCACTTTGCGGTAACTAGGCCCTCGAGGAAAGCTTTGCGTCGCTAGATGCAAGAGTTGATAAATAGAGTTTTTATCTTGACTGCTGTGCTGTAGTATTTGCGAGAGCGGGGTTGTGACTTATGAAGTTTGATCGGGGGGTTCGACTCTAGCAGTTGCCTCTTGAGATTTAGTGTGGTATTCATCATGTATCACTCGTGGCACATTTTTAATTGACGAGGTGTGCGATCTGAGGGGAATTCCCTGGCAGTTGGCTATCAAAACTTCAGAGACATGGTTTTGTTGGATATTATTCTGGCCATGATTCTAGTAAATTATAGGTGGAACGCTAGTCTTCGATTGTATCAAAATGGATGCTTGTCCTAGTACCGAATTGAGCGATTAGGAAATGGTTGGCCACGTTCTCTTGATTTCTGGGTTTATCTACCGCCTATTGAGGATTACTCTCGAAAAGCACTGTAATTTCAAAGCAATTGAGTGCATCATTAGCCACCTGGAATTTTACGTCTTAGATCTCAAGTGAGACAACTCTAGCAACACCTTAGACCGACCGTGCCCTGAGCGAGGTGGTGCCCTCAGCGAGGCGCGGCGCTCATAGTCCAATGAGGACTCTTACTAAACACCGGTTCCGCCACAGCAACACTACCATGCCTCGCTGAGGGCACCACCTCGCTCAGGGCACGGTCGGTCTATCTCTGGGTGAAAATCAAACTATGGTTAGGGATAGCCGAGCCAACAAGAGGGTGGGAGGATTCAAATCTCCAAACTTTATTAAGGGCGTGACTAATTAAGGTTATGACACTGTTCAAGAGGGAAGTCGGCTTAGAACCTCACTTGCCGTAGCTTCCGGAAAAACTCGGGTTAAGTGTCTGAAATTTTTACCCAATTACTTTCCACTATTTGCTTAGAGGTGCTGAGTCCTCTGAGGGTTGAGTGGAGTGGTGCCTTTGCCCCCCAAGTAGTAAATCTAGTTCATCCTATCGTTTAGTCAAGATCTGAAGCGGTTCACCTGATAGATCTGTATCCATGTTCCAGATTTTCACTCTTTGACTTAAATACGTGTGCTCGGTCTTCCTAATGCAATCACTTCAAATACCAACCTGCCCGTCTTGCCTAGGAGAACTATTAGAGCAGATTAGAATCACAATCTCAAGATTCTATCAATGATATAGGCTACATGACGCAATGGGCCGTGTCCCGAGGTGGGTGTGTGCTATAAAGGACGGAAGAGAATTACCATGGCTACCACTGCCCACCTTTTAAGTCTGTTTAGAACCGGGGCACTGGGAATCTATGATACCTTCAGAATGTTCTGTTGCTTTCCGGGATGCTGTTATGGAATCTTCTTCTCAGGCGCTTAAGGGCGGGAATCCCATTTGACATAAGAGTGCTGGTTTAATATGTGGTGCTATTCTGGTTTCGGTGAGCCTTTTTTTCGTGGGGTCTTGGTGTTTCTTGAGGTAATTGGGTCTAGGAGATATATTTCCGTTCTGGCTATGACTAGAGCCCGTCTTCCCGGGGTTTGGTCACGTATCTCATGAACCTGCATTTAATCAGAGCAGCTCAAGTTCTTTCTTGAGTTTAGGGGCGTTTTTACCCCCAGTATGGTATTAAATTTTCTGGAAAGGTAGAATGAACACTGCCGGGAACAATGGCCTAACGGTAATAACTTGTTCCCGGCGCACTTGGACTTCCCAGGGGTCCAGGTTCGAGTCTCCTCGGGGTCAGCAGTAACACCCCCGAGGAATGTAGGCCTGGAGGAGGATGTAGCGTCCAGTGTACGCGAACCTTTTGCCCCCGGTGGTCAATGGGATGTCTGCCTTTTTTTTATAACCAATCAGGCATAGTAGTATGTCTTTCATTGTGATACTTTCCAGATTGCTGGTTCTGAGGATATTTTGTAGTGGGCAAGTGCAAATTGATTGGTTCATAGGGTTTGAGCCAGGGCTTTGTATTGTGTCCAGACAATTATTTATGTGTTAACCCTATAAATACTACTTGGGAGAGACGACGTCAACCCCGACAAACCAGATAACGACGGTCAAACACCACTCTGGAGGGCTGCTTACTGTGGGCACGAAGGAGTGGTGAAAATACTACTCAGACGAGACGGCGTCAACTCCGACAAACCAGATAACGTCGGTCGGACACCTCTCTTCATGGCTGCTTGCCGTGGCTGAATCAAAATCATTGCGCAGGAATGCATGTGCGGCATACACGTATGCATTCTTACAACAAGAGTAAGTAAGATAGCAGTGTGAACGTCAAGCAAGTATAGAGATCAACGAAATAGTCAATGGGGGCGCCTCCTGATCTGTATCATAACGGATTCACCTTATGATTACTTGCCTAATAGTAAGGGGATGACCGAAAATAACAAAGGAGTTACGGTGTAAGAAGGGCTGAATACGGGGTCGGGGCAGCTCTGGGTAACACATAACCGGGATCCTGAGATAGCCCAGTATTTCCTCCTACTGAGGTTTATAGTACTAGGAGATCGATAAGTCCTGATTTTGGGCAAAAGGTACTGGAGTAACCAAGTCCAGCAGTACCGTCCGCTAGAGAATCTATGTCGCATTCAGAATTTGAAGTTGCCCTTTTTCCCCAAATGAAAGAGGGCAGCTTTTTTAAAAATTAATAAAGATAATTTCTTTCTCTTGTTTTATCTTGTTCTGCTGCCCCGCCGATCGCGGACCTCACCCTTAGGGGTGAGGTCTAGAGTCGGATTCTACCACCTCGCAGAAGGTCTGATTTGCGCTACAGCCCTATTGATGAGGGCTATGGTCTTCAGTCTCCCAGTTCCTGTAGGGCAGGATTCCTTGAATCATCTGCCCTACGTGACGGATTGTTCGATAATAACTCAATCTGAGGGGAATCGAATCCCTGGGCTCCCGCTAAGTGCACAGGAGGTTATTAGTTTCTTGACATATTAACCACTGCGCCAGCTAGGCGTTTTCACATCATATCGCTACAGGGACAAATACTTATCTTGCTGTCTTTGATTTGCTTGAGCTTTGGGATAAGATAGAAGGGTCAACGGACGGCCGGGCTCAGCGAACACTACACTGAAAGTAACTTAGTAAGGGTTAATTCAAGCGGCGATTTTGTCTGGTTTGTTCATTGAGCCCCAGTGTTCGTTGACCTCCTCCTAGTCTACAGCGGTAATATCGTGTAAAAGTATATTATTCTGTCTTCACCGACACAGGATATCACTCGATACAATGAATTTCTCATTATTATTTTTTGGAGTTTGAGCTCTGTTGCGCATAAGCTAGCCTCTCCCCGGGTGAGGTCTCAGCGAGGCTTGGCATGGATTGACACCAAATTTCGGTACGCATCAAACCAAACTACTAACAAATTTTTGCCAAGCCTCGCTGAGGGTGGCGCCTCGCTGAGCCCTCACCCGGTCTATACTGGCTAGGTGGGGGATTTCCTAGCTTTGAAGCCAACATACATTTTTATCGGAGGGTGTGGTTTACAGTATCCCAGGGGGTCGCGAGACCCCCGAGTTGCGAGAGTCGTAGCATAAAAACGGGTACATGCTTCCACTTAAATCAAGGCTTAGCCCAAAAAGAGAAACTTCAATCCCAAGAGCAAACAAGAAAAGTATCAAAGAAAATTTAAAAGCAGGGCTGACCATGGGAAAATCCATGTCAAGTGGCCAAGAGCGCCGCCACTCTCGCAACTCGAGAATCTCGCGACCCTCTGGGATACTGTAGGCTTCCTTGGTGCTTGGACCGTGTTTAGGACGGCACTGCCGGCCTTGAACTTTTCTTCCCCTGGTATCATACTGACTAGATTTCCTGTTTGTCAGAGAGTTTGCGCAAGAGGACCTGGGTGGCAGTTAACGGAAAAGAGACCTAGGTCTCTAAACGAGTTTGCGCACCAGGTCCAGGTGGCCTGGTAGCTGGAAGATGGGAATTGAGTAGGGTAATATCACATTGCCGGGTTGCCCTTAAATTTGTTCCTTGCTCAAATTAGGATTCCTAGATACACAAGTTGGGTACTAATAACCATACTGACTGCCATATAACCGGTGATAATCTACTACTGAATGCCCAATATTATCATTAGTAAAATATTTTAATAAAATGTAAAAAGAGTGCTGTGCTACTGCTGATTTATTGTTCTGCAGTGATCGGATTTCTTCAGGTCTGAAGAGCCCTATTTTACACCTCTCCCAGGTCTCGCTACCCACCTGGGTGTCCAAGACTTTTAGGTTAACAGAAATATCCTGTTTTCCTGCCACCTAGGTCTTCTTGCGCAAACTCTCTAATATGCCAATCTGTGTTTGGAATGATCTAGATCAAGGCGCCATTTGTGGTGGCCTAGACTCGCTCGTCTGGTGGAGGTAATTGGCTCGCCTGGCTTGGAGCTCACGACTTGTGAAAGAGGCAGCTCGAGCTCCACAATGCTAACAAGTGGCCACTCATGGTGAGCTTGGATAAGGCTAGTAGAGTACTTTTTAGGCACCTCAAGTTTTAGGAGGCGGAATTCCCTGAGTAGCTGCAGGGTACATAATTTCCTTGAATCTAACTTCCACTCTTCCACTCGGATGCTAGCAAAGGCTGGAAAACTGTTCCTGCCGATCCCATATAAATCCCTCGGGGGACCGGGGTTATGTTTCTTGATTTTTATAGACTGACCCGACTGTGACCTATTTTGCATCAGATGTATCTCTTTGTGATTTCCTCAGCAATTCCCGGTCCAGTTTTCCAGTTTTCCACATCCTTTACTGTATTTTGCAAGGCGTCCGCAGCTCTGTCCACTCGTCGACGACTAGGATCATTGCGGATTGGGGGTTTGTCCTATGTTTGATGCGAACGAATTCCTTCCAGAAAAAAAAGGAGTCTGATTGGGGTTATGATAGTGTTGAGAGTCCTGTATCCGTCGCCTGGGCCGGTCACTTCCCTGACCTTGTACCCGGCGATTGTCCAAGGCTTCAGAAGGATGGGTCCAACTAGAAAAGCGACATAGGGTGAGAGCGGCCTAGCTAGTGCCAACCAATCGTTTGTTGCTCATATAAGATCGTCAGAGTAGGATGGAAGGACTACACGGCAAAGCGCTTTCTCTGGGAAGCTTGACGGGCTGGGCGGATCACTGCAGTGGGGCTTCATGTGTGACTTAACTTGCCTGTTATTCAGTCACTTCATGTAAGTTCCCTAGGGAACATTCTCCACCCTACCCTCCGTTTGCTTCTTAGTAACGATGCGCCTATCCTAGTGTTGTATCCCTTGGGGCTGTTTGTTGAAGTGCTCGGAGACTAGGTTAGTCAGTGCACATTCCCGTGAATGGTCTTTTCCGATATGTAGCTAAGCATATCGATCTTGAAGAGAAGAAACTCCTTAAACGCCCTAGGGCTTTTTATCTACAAGAAGGGGTATCTATTCCAGTTGGCCAATACAAGTACGGCACCCGAGCATATTACCCGTGAATAACCGTATCATCTATCCACATCTGAGCTCCCACACAAAAGATACCCCCTTGTTTGAGGCACTTCTCCCCTGGAACGGGGTATCGGCCCCTAGAATTAGGAATTGCGAATAAGGTACAGTATGTTTGGGAGAGTTCCTTGTTCCTTTTTTTCTCTTTCTCTTCCCTTTTCTTTTCTTTTCCTTTCTTTTAGTCCTCTTTTTGGTCCTTTTTTTCTTCAACTGTCAAGCCGTATACCGGAAACCTATGCGCATGAGAGATACTGAGGAACTTCATTCAACCTCAGAGGGCCAGGAAGGCCTACTATTTATACAGCGAAACAGCAACATATATCCGCAGTAGGAAAGAAAATAAGGAACCAATTTGGAAGACAAGAGAAAAACAAGTGAGAACAGAATTACACAACCAGTCGACAGATTGGGCGGTAACATGAGGGGAAAAGCCAAATGCAGTAAGTCCAGCCTCGAAAGTAGAAGGCTGGAACCAAGGCCCAACGACCGACTTTGTCGTACTCTAATGCGTAGACAGTGCATATCCGAAAGCCTAATTCCAACAGGACATAGTAAACTCTAGCCGAGTGAGGTTCCATGAGTCTCCCAGAATAGTCCCACCATTTTCATTGCTCCTATGATAATGCACAACAACGAGCGATCTTCTGGAATCTAACCAGGCCATTACCCTCCATAGCACTGGTAGTAGGTTAGAAGTGCTTGGGAATAGAGATTCGCAGAGAGGAAGAATCCCGCATACCAGAGGGCGCCTACAGATTTATGACCTCCATTTTCGGGCATTTGCCTCTCCCAGTGTTTGAGCACCTAATAAATATATTACCTCTGCCCCATAGGGCTTCGGATTCCTCCCAATTCATCCTCATGGTAGATACCTACGGATGGCCGCTGTAGATTAGGTGGTGGTTTGACTTGGTTGGCTAAACCTAGATCATATTATCTGGGTCGAGGAGTTCTCAGGCGCAGGTTGGATACAAAACTAGATTGCATAGAATTAATTAATTAATTGAAATTAGGCTAGCTATTGATATACTATCATAATAATATTATTGTAATAATAATCCCCATAGAACTCACGATGCCCCCCTTGTCTGTGGCATATCCCCCCCCATTAAGCCCACCGACGACTCGGATTCATCGGATAAACACCTTGCCATAATTATCACCTAAACCGTTTTCCCTTCCACGCTCTCTAAAAATAATATAGGAGGAAGTATAAAAAATTAAAAAATAAGGCCAAATAAAACGCCCTCCTTGTACTAGTACATGTGCCCCCCTCAGTGCCGCCGAACCCGAACCATAGGTCATGATGCTCCCACATTCATTCCCATCCAATCGTATCGGCAAAAGCCTTGAGCATCTCCTCTTGATCGCCCACGTTCGACCCGGACCAAGCGTTACTCGCCTGTGAAACAACTCTTCTCTCTTCCATTAGCTGGTGAGCGCCGTTGCATTGTATCTCCCAGTAGTGGTCCCTGCAGTCCCGCGCTGCGCAAGATTCGAAGTCGAAGTCGTGGTCAATCACCGGGGGCGGCAGCAGCGGACCGGTCATCGCAAGGTTAGTCATGGAGAGCTCTACACTGCTAGTCGCTGGCGGAGTGAAGTGGTGCACTGGCATGTTCTGCTCGCGCCAGGTCCTGATGTCGGACACCGTGAGCGCGCTGAGCCAGTGCAGGCGCATGTAGCCAGAGGACATAGTCCGGTGGTTGATCCCAAAGACAATTGGGTCGTCTGTTGCGGGGCCTCTAGAGGATGGGGGGCTCCAGGTTATTTGTTTTATAGCACCGCAGAGGGTAAACGTATCGCCAACTACGCTGGTGGAGCTTGCGCTGCTAGCTGTGGAGGCATAGGGAGAGTAAGCTGGGGAAGGGGGAATAGGAAGGCATCTTGGGTATTCTTGATGGGGCAACGTACAACTCAGGTATTGAAAATCGGCGATTGCCTTTGCCTGGGGGTTCAACAATAAGTATTTGATGGGAATCAAATCAATATCACCGCTTCTTAAATTGAGCCCTTTAATCGAGAACCCCGTAATTGGCATGGCTTGCCTCCCTGGTATCTCTTCCGAAGGGTATAGGAAGAATTGGTCTCCATCCTCGATTCCAGCAGGAAGGCCTGGCCCTCGTGCGATTCCGTGGATTAGGATTTGGTGGTGGGTCCTAGCTGTTCGGTAGCTCTCACTAGCTACCTCAAAAACCTCCATCACATCTGGGCCATGAAGGGGGTTCGGCCAGCGGTTGGAGCGTATAGCGATACCCCCTGGAGCCCCACTGAATGGATGAAGTAGGTAGACTATTCTACCAGTGGCCTTTTCGGCCAAAGCAGTCGTTTCGGTGAGAAAACATTGAAATGGCATGGTAATAAAGGCTTTTCTCTAATTGAGATAAGAAGACTTGAAAGAGAGAGCTCCGAGCTAAAGTTAGCGACAAATCAATTCAACACTTCCCTAAATGGTATTGCTTTAAATATATGGGAAATTCACCGTCAACCAACATAATGTTACCCAGCATCCTGACAATCATTCCGTCTTCACAAAGAGACCGATGATCATCTCTACTCTCAGGCAGGTACGGTCTTTACTTGCTTGACGGATCTACCACATATTGACTACTCCGTAGCTGGGCTCCCACCAAGGGATTGCCCTAGTCAAACACGGTGCCTGCGCTGATTGGTTGGCCATTTCCCCCCGGCTATGTGCTCGAGCAGACACCCGCAAATCATGGGGCCTAGGAACAGTGTAAAACATATTGAATTTCAAGCTAGGGACTTGCATTTTGTGGATTGTGTTTTGATAGTTGACGATGATTCTGCCGACTGCGACACGAGCGAGTGGATAATAGAGACCTGTTCAATCACATGATGAATTTTTCTTCCTATCTATGATACCTATTCGACGTAATCTAGCGGCGATCGCATTAAGGTTAGGCGTTGTTTAGGGTTGCTTTTGTATAAATTTAAAGATCCCACATCTGCCGTCTGTTCCACTGATGGTCTCAGATCGCAGTCGCTCCAAGACACAACTAAAGATCGGGAAGGGTCGTGGGTCTGGACCAGTCTACGAGCAGAAGCACTGCTGGTCGCCATTTCTCAATCACGGACCCCTCTAGACCTATTTGCATTCCACTCTCGTGACCCTGACCTTTGTTTCTATTCTCATCAGGGGGAAGTGATCGAGTGACGAGTTGTGGCTGAGTCTTGGCGCATAAGCACATCAACATCGTCCCTCTGATGACGAAAGAGGGTTGTGGGCATCTCAAGTTTCCGACAAACACAACATGAGCGCCACATCAGCCCCAATAACCCCGGTAATTATCTCTCAATTATCCAGTTTTGGTATATTAAACTGATTCATTGACTCTAGGAAGCCTTTCTGGCAGCAATCAAGGATCTCGAGTTGGAACAGCTTCACGCGGAAACTTCTCGTCTACGCAATTCTCTCTATCATCTCGCCCGGTCGAACATAGCACTACAAGAATTCCAAAACGACCCAGAACTCAAGGAAGCAATTGGCGATAACGAAATCACCATTCAGCGTCAAAAGGAAAGAGTTCAGATGATCGCCGAAGAAATCCAAAGAAGAGGTTTCCCAACGGATCACGTTAATTTGGGGAATGCTGTTAATACCGTAAATGGAGAAGGGGGGAGTGTGGATACCCAATTGGGGGGAGGGCAGGAGGGGGAGGGCGATCCCAGAGCGATAGCGAGGCCGGAACCCCCCGCTCGCGGAGAGGAGGAAGTTCATGAGGATAGCCAGGAAGGGGGCGGGATTTACTTGTGATCTTCTGCCCGGTTCCCCGGGAACGGTTGTTGGGTTTGAGTGACTATGGCACCTTACCGGGAATAGTAGTATCGGTATTGCACAGGCTAGAACGTTCTCTAATCTTGTAAGCGGAAATCAATTGATAGGGATTGATTTGTGTATCGATTTGCTCCAACAATCGGGTTTTGTTGTCTCTTGTTGTCTGACCGTAGCTGAAAGCCAACAAAATTTCGCGGAAAATTCTTGTCCTGACGGGCATCAGAAATCAGGATAGAAAGAGTGGGTATCTTAGCACTCGGCCATTCAAATCATGATGAAATTGCTAGCAGGTAGAGCAAGCTATCGAGCCTCTCAAAAGAACTGCCCAAAAGTCCATTCAACTCTCCTTTAGTCTCCCTTTGGCCATACTATCTCGATAAAATATCTAGATACATGGATAATCACTCAGTGCAACTTTTCAAGATTAATGGCGTCCTGTAACACCCCCACTTTTCCAAAGTTTCCCCCTTTTTCCACCCTGGGGAGCGCAAATCTGCCCTACTAATTTTGCCTCTTTCATGTCACGTGTTCGCGTCAAACAAGGATGAGAGGGTTGTGGGTTGGCTAGGCAACGGGGCTTCGGAAAAAACATAGTCAAGGTTCCTAGCTGGCACCTCAGTAAAGTAACAGTAAAGTCATTTAGACTGCGCAATGGAGTCTACAGAGCCAGTCCAAACCTCCCGGTCTATACCCACAGCACATACCATCTCCCCAACTCCGGACTCACACAATCGCAGAATTCCGAAGCCCCTCCGCACGATAAACCTTGATGGCGGAGCTGGCTGCCCTAAGAATCATACCCTCCCTGTGCAGTTTCTTTAAAGGTTCATCATAGACCCCGCTTTTGTGCTCCACTTCCGCAACCTATTAATTGGGGACCTTGCGTGCCCTCACAGAAACCTGATTCAATAGTTAGGGCTAGTCCCTTGAATGATCTACAATGCTGGGTAGATGCAAATCCATGCCAGGTTGGAGTACCTGCCAGTTCAATTATCCGGGCATTGGAGTTCCACCCATACGCCTTGCCAGTTCTGGCAAGACTTGGTAGCTTAAACCCTTCCGCACTTCGTGCGCTATCTTAGAGTGGATCTTTAAGTCTTACTGATCCATAACAGGATGTATCTGGTATCCATGCCGTGAGAAATGCAATGCTTGAGAAGAGGACGCTACTTGAGACATTGCTGCGCAACGCAAACCGAGATGGGAATAACTAAGAGAAGGTACTAGGGTATGGGCGTGGGTGATCGGATAGCTAGGGATTAGAGAGGTCTCTGTGGATGCTTGAGCGCAGATGAGATGCTCTTATACTGTAGCAGCGTGGAATTCATCATAGGAAAGCAAGGAACTCATTTTTCTGGCACGGAAATGCATGCCGCTATAACGATGTCTCCTCTGCGCATAACCATTTGCATAGCCCTCCCTAATCCTGACTGTCCGATCACCCACCTCCATACCCGAGTACACACTCCAATCGGTCTCCGTTTGTGGTATAAGCGAACTTATTCTGGTGTTTCTAGCACGCCCCCGCGTGTTTGGCACTACTATCAAACCCTCTGCCATACGAATTTCCCGTACCAGTACTTATCCTTCCTGTCTTCACCGTGCTGAACTTGCCACGAAGAACCCGTGTGCGGAGTCTATCGGGAATATCCATAGTCCTGTATCCGTAAACTCCACACAGAACTTCAGAAAACGCGGGAAGCCTAGCACACCAAGAGGGATACCCAATTCGCGGAGAAGAGAGCGCTCGCAAAAAAAGGTATATATCCTTTCCCCCCTCCCTTCCCTCTAGAACAAACCACAAAGATCTAACATATTCCCATAAAGCTCAAACAACTCCATGCCTGACAAGAAAAGAAAGCCAAATAAACTGCCAACCTTGCCCAGAAACTGATGCCCACCGTGACCAACCGACCTCGCCGTTCTTCTAGACAACGCCACCGACCCCACACCATCACAGGAAGTCCAGTGCGCTGCCCCGCCCTCAATTACCGTGGCCAAGGCCCCTTCCATACCCTCGGTGACGACCTCAACATCCTCCACCAGCTCGAAAACCAGCACCAAACGCCGGACTAACCTTCAAGACCTATTTCCAGAAACCAACTCTCCACAAAACACCACAACCCAAAACGCACAGAGACGAAGCCAGCACCAAAGACGCCTATGCATAAGTCACAATCTTGGGGGAGGTTAGATTTTAAACTGTTAAACATCCTAACTGGCGGAAGGCCGTTGGAGACCTAGAGGCGGAGAAAGAGAGCCATGAGCCAGAACTTCAACGCGAGGTACTGTAGTAGTTTGAGAAATGCAAAATGGAGAGGGGGGAAACGGAAATGGATGATGCCGATGGAAATCGAGGTGGGCTTGGCGTGGTGTTGCATCGTGTTCTGAGACAAGTTATGGGAGAGTGGGGTTTTGGGCAGGGGCATTATTAGTTTGCCCAAAGGGCTAGGCATTAGTGCGGGTGTTGGGGCCATGGGAGTTGGAGTGACAGAGAGTCAGAGGTTAGAGGGGGATTTGGGGTCCGAGTACGAGGACACGATGGATTCTTAACCGCTTGTTCTTTTCGACTTAAGTATTATATTTTTTTTCTATAAATTGAGCCCCACATGAGCGCGACTAAATTATAGGAAATACATTGTATCGTTGGTTTCTACTAGACAAAGGGCACTACGGAGATCCAAGTTATATTTAGTTAGAGGCCCTAGCGTACTGGATATCCTAATCTCCCACGATCTCGTTCTTGTCCCTCCCTCAATCCAGAAACTCATCACTAACGCGCGGTCCCATAGCAACGAGTTCAAGGCTAAAAAGAAAAAACTGTTCTCAGATTTGGGTTTTGGGTATATATCATAGCTCCGAATGCTAGTGCAATACTGTGGGGCGGGGGGCGAGAGGAAGTGAACCGAGATTCTAGGTGCTAGAAATCGTACTTGTGCTCTTGCATCCCTACAGCCTGGTACTCACGAGTGACAGCCCGTGACCTATTGCGTCACCCACCTATATTCACACTTATTTCTAGGCCCCGCCTTTCTCACTCCACTTCTTCACCTTCACCTTCTCCTCTTTCTCTCTTGTCTTCCAGAAGCAATTCAGATTACTTGCTCACTTCGGCCCCCACTCCCCGCCTACCTCCTTGTGAGACAATTCAACACTAGGATTCTGGGCATTATTCTGCACTTTTTACCTGCCCCCAGTAATGTGACAGCGTAATTACTAGTAGACAACACCACTTAGGGAAGAACTATGAAATTCTTGGTTCCGCCGCTACTACGAGACCCCGCCCACCCTAATATTGAATACAGTTTTGGGGAGTTGGTAGGGCTCCAGCGTACCTGCCTGTTCAAGAAAGGGTCAAATCAGTTTCACAACGTAAAACTTATAGATCTATTTATATTTTTGAATAACTTTAGAAAGGGTCTTGGAGGTCACACCAAGGAGGCCGGAGTCGAAGCGTAAAGTAATGGGACCGATCAATGAAAGAAGGAGAGACAATTTCCATCTTTCTTGCCTGTCTATAGAAGCGCTTGAGACTGCCGTACTTATAGCAATGCGCAGCATGAATATACATCAATATGGTCACTACCATTTCCCGGACCCTCATGTCCCAAGTTGCCTGGCAACTGGCCGAATATATCCACACCTATCATCACACTCAGGTAATATTTCCGACAAAGGGAGAGCAGTCCATGAGCGGCCACTCATGAGACGATTGGATGCCACTGCGGGGGGTCCGGTATTTCCGCGTAGTGTCCCTTAATGATAGGGCTCCCGTTACAAACTAAATCATATAAATAGGGATTCATGTTCTTCGTTCGATTACATCAACGTTTGTTCTCGGAGCACAATTTAGTTTCCTAAAACTGCCCTGTGGTTTTCACCCTCGAGGCCTTATATGTCGACCCAGACTGTCTGCAGGTTAAGCTTTCTACTGCGTTTGTATCTAGCAATAAGGTATCATATCTAGAAATGAGGCTACTGTCGCACAACCGCCCAGCCCGCGAAAGAAACCTGTCTCATTTCTAGACATTTTATGCCAGATACAAGTGCAGTTCAACGAGGTTTTCCTTCTTTTGTTGTATAACCTGATGTGTTTATTAATGGCCCCCGGTGAAGTCTATACCCCCGGGAACGGTATAAAGTTAATATCCCCTCGCTAAACTCCACCAAATTCCATCGACTGGTGGTGTAGCATTCATGTGGTCAGAGAATCCGGCATTTGTAGATCGTAGGGTGCGAAAATATCATATCAGTGTATTCGCTTCATGTAGTCCGGTTCAATTCTAGTAGTTCCGTGGATCACCACTGGTAGCCGCCAGAAGGCTAAGGAGGGGTGCTGAAATCCGAGTATCCGCCAACCTAGAGTGAGCTCTAGATAGTTGATAGCGGAGCACGGTCTACGAGTAGTGAACGAGCTAGATTTAAGATCTAAAATTAGATGAAAGGAGTAATCTTAGAGGCTAATAGTATAGTATATTATCTCAAGGTAGGCACGTCCTCTACTAAACTTAAGATCACTATCAAGCTGCTCGGGATAATTTTACCAGTTGAGCTGTACCTACGGGGCAATCGGTACGCTAGATGGTAGCACAATAAATACGAATAATTGAAGGGCGTGCTAAGTTGCCTCCCCTGGTGAGGCCCGGTATTTTTTGTTTTCTTATGTCTTTCAGAGGGCCTGAACGGCGTGCCTTTTGCTGGATTTTTCGCCCCATTCCCATAGAAGGATAAGAAATTTTGGACTATCATACCCAGCACACCCTTGAATTATTCGAGATTCCACGGTAGGCCTCGACTCTCTCGCAACCTTGGCACGAGTAGATACCAGAGAATATTTCTTTAGGACTACAATGGCTGGGAGGCGACCGGGATGCTTTGCTTTGTGGTGGTAGGCCTGGTCGGAAAGTGCAAGATCGACCGGGATGCCAGGGACCTCCGAACGGAGGCTCCCAGTGCTAAGCGAGTCCACGGGGGCCGATCGGAGGGGGTGGACCATTCACAACTCACTCATGGCGATGAGTAAGGTGGCACAGTTTTTATGGCTTGTTTGTCCATACCCTTTATAAACTTGAGTTACCTTACGATAATCTATCGTACCTGAGCTTCTCCGCTAAACTCCCACAACTCCTATCATACAACATATAATGTCGGAGTCTACCCTTCTATCGACTGCCAGGTAAATTCTTGAGTAAAATACTCAGCTGCCCCGTGTCTCTCTTCCACTACCTACTCAACCCATTAATTTTACTCGCTTTGATGCCAGTACCCGTACCAACCTTATTCAACCAGCTTATCGCCAAAATGCCTAATGTTTTGGGACTCGGATCCCGCCAGTCGTCCGCTCGTGGAGCTACAGGAGGAACAGGAGGGGGAGGGGGGGGAGGACCAGGAGAAATACCTGGTGCAAGTTCCGGTCCTTCACGCGCAGGCACACCACTATCGCAACGGACCAACTCACTAAGAGGAGAACGGGAAGGAAGTCGTAGGGGCCAAACACCACCAATGCCCCAACAGCCCGAAGAAAAGTATATTGTCTATCTGAGATTCCCGTTTGCAAGGAATGGGTTTGTCGATCCGCCCCAGGTTGGTAATCTACTCTAGTGAAGTCTGGAACAGGATGGAACCCTAACTATAGGTAGGTGGATTGGAATGCTGGGAAGGAAAGGTACCTCTGGAAAGTTCTTTCCCGGAGCAATCGAAACGCAGACTTAGATTGTAAATTCCCTTTATCCTACTCGCGATTTGATTATTTGCTAATGGCTGGTAAGGGAATGCACTGTGAGAGCACAATCTATTGCCGTAGCTAATACTCGTGCGGCTAACATGGTCCAACCATAGTGCTAGTCATCTTCAAGTTTCTCGTGCATTTCTACTTCAACAAGCCGCATGGCTTTACGAGCGTGAGCTTTCTCAAATTCAGGCTCAGATGCGAAGGGCCGGAGGACCTATCCTAAACACTAACCTGAGCTTTCCAACGCCCCCCTCTCCACGGCCACAATCACCAGCTGTCATGGGTGGTGTTCCAATGGCGAGGACTGGAACTGCTGGAACAGGTATGTTTCCCATCCCGCTGGCTGTGGCCATGAAAAATGGCGTTTATGTAAAATGAATATAGCGGACTTAAGGGTTCACTCATCGCTTTCAGTTCGGTCAAATCCAATCACAACCCCAACTCCTCGAACCACGCCTCTCCCTCCTACTCCAACTACAACTACCAGACGTAAGATTTCAGAGCACCCCCCCCCCCGATGAAAAATGGCTAAACCTAGAATAGCCGTTGCCCAACCTATGTCACGGACAGGTTCTGCTCGCACAGCAACCCAAGTAGCCACTGTACATCGCCTCTCCAGTCATGTACCGGCCGAGCCGGTCCGGATTCCGTCTCCTGCTCAGAGGCCGTCCTCCTCAGAAGTTTCGGAGGAAGAGATTGAATCTTCAACCACTGGCTCATCTGGTGACGATGACGATGAGGATGATACCGATCACCCTCCGCGCAGGCTCCAGGGTTTCCTGCAGAAGAACCGTGGAATGAGCTCTGATGAAGACGAAGGCGATGATGAGCCAGCGTTTCTGCCGTTCGCTTCTACTGAGAAGCCTTCAAGTGTTGGAGAAGCAAATATGACAGGGACTGTTATATTACCTAGGAGACGTGTGGCCGGTGCGATGTCTGGAAAGGGGAAAGAAGTCAATAGATCCGTCACCTCCCCAGCACTCGAGGCTGCCTTGAAAAAGAAGGTTCCCACTACCACGGGCAGCCCCCGGAAATTTTCTGTGACTGACAGTGCCGGTCCTAGCTCGCCAAGCATGGGCAGTAGCTTCAGTGATCTTTCCGGTATGTGTATTATATCTACCATCCGGTCTAAATACTAACCTCCATAGACACGAGTGTTACGCAATCGGCAATGGAAGATGCCTACCTAAGTACTATGCAAGCTGGCGGTATGGGAAGCAGAATGTCTAGCCTGAGTCAGGCGGTTAGAAGTCGGTATTTTCCCACATCCAATTAGTCTGGTTGAATTCAGAGGGTGTCGGGTTTTTGTTACTTTTCCCTTTCACATCTCACTTTCGGCCTCATCTTTTTCTATTGTTTTTGTTAGTCCGTCTCTATTACCCTTGGCTCCTTAAAAAGGGCCAGTTTTGTGAATTAGGCGAAGATGTATAGTTGTCTCCTGCAAGAGATTTTATTATCTACAATATTTAGATAGAGTGCACTTAAAGACAAACAATCGACTTGAATGAGCTGCCATTACAAGATATCGTGCTGACTCACTAACATTCCTTATCACAGTTGAGACATCTCCTTATGTTAACACCCCCGATGCGGTTCTTGTGCAGAACCACAGGATTATCGGGCAGCGGGCCAAGTTGGAGAAAGAAAACTGGAATGTCACCTCACTTTATGGGTAGATGTGGTCGATTAAGGGGGGGTTTGTGTGTGGAACCGTCTTGGCCATTTGAGCCGAGAACTTTTGAGAGCATGTGGGGAGAAAAAATTCACACTTTCCACACGGCTGATAATTTATATTGGTGTATCGGTTCTTGAAAGCCGCGTGTAGACTATCCTGGTCATAAATCATCAATCGGCTTTGGGCTTTTGGGTTCGACCCCGTTAAATATGCCAAGTCGCGACACTTAAGCCGCACCTCCGGCTGCCTTCTGAACCATACCTGGGCAACAACTCTCATCACTTTGATTTCCCAATCCACTCACATCACACCTCCATCCACCATATCTCATACCCATCAACGCTGCCTTTCCATCATCCTTGGTGAGCGAAAGTCTAACACCCAAGTAACCTTATTATATCCAAGATGGGAGATGTTGCTGTTCAAAAGCGCCCTGCTATACTGCCCTTAACTGATCCATCTTATGGCACCCTTGACGGCTCCTTAGGGGATAACAACGATTACGCAAAGCTCAAGAGGCTTCAGCGGCATCTAGAGTATGTCTTTCCGGACCTTGGAGATGGGTCTACTGTTGGTTATTGTGATGGGAACGATGGCTGATAGCCCTGGGGTTCTAGGTACATTACTTTGCAAGAGGAGTACATCAAGGATGAACAGCGGTATGTTTCTGGCCTCCGAGTATTCGGAACAGAATGTATGGATTAGCGGATGCTGATTGTTTGATAGAAGTTTGAAGCGAGAGCTCGTTAGAGCGCAGGAGGAGATTAAGCGGATCCAGAGTGTTCCGTTGGTAATTGGTCAGTTTATGGAGGCGATCGATCAGAAGTATGTCCCCTATTCTCATGCTGTATCTGATGAATGGATGGAATGGATCTGATGGATTTGTGGATGCTGATGTTTGGTTCTATAGCACCGGAATTGTCCAAAGCTCGACCGGATCAAACTTTGTTGTTCGCATATTATCCACCCTTGACCGGGAGCTTCTTAAGCCTTCATCATCCGTCGCTTTGCATAGACATTCGAATTCGCTTGTTGATATTCTTCCTCCGGAGGCGGACTCGTCGATTGCTATGCTGGGAGCACATGAGAAGCCTGATGTTACCTACGCTGATGTTGGAGGGTTGGATATGCAGAAGCAAGAGATTCGTGAGGCTGTTGAGCTCCCTCTCACGCATTTTGATCTTTACAAGCAAATTGGTACGTCGAATCTTTGGATAAGTCGAAGCGGGGTTGTGGGTCCTTTCCTTTTGAGTAACGCTTTTGCTGATTTCCACCCAGGGATCGATCCTCCGCGAGGCGTTCTGTTGTACGGCCCACCTGGAACGGGAAAGACCATGTTGGTAAAGGCTGTCGCTAATAGTACTACGGCATCCTTTATCCGTGTGGTCGGTTCCGAGTTCGTCCAAAAATACCTTGGTGAAGGTCCCCGAATGGTTCGTGATGTTTTCCGCATGGCTAGGGAAAACTCTCCTGCTATTATCTTCATCGACGAGATTGATGCTATTGCTACAAAACGTTTTGATGCCCAAACTGGTGCCGATCGTGAAGTGCAGCGTATCTTGCTGGAGCTACTAAATCAGATGGATGGGTTTGACCAAACCTCGAATGTTAAGGTAAACTTTTCTAGCGGCAGGAATGGGTACCGGATGTATTATTTTCGGAAAGCTAAGTTTTAAATAGGTTATTATGGCTACAAATCGTGCCGATACTCTCGATCCCGCTCTCCTTAGACCTGGGCGTCTGGATCGTAAGATCGAGTTCCCATCGCTCCGCGACCGTCGTGAGAGACGACTTATCTTCACCACCATTGCTTCCAAAATGTCACTCTCTCCTGAGGTTGATCTGGATTCACTGATTATTCGGAACGATCCTCTCTCAGGAGCCATCATCGCTGCAATCATGCAAGAGGCTGGGCTGAGAGCAGTGAGGAAGAATAGGTACAATATTATTCAGGCCGATCTGGAAGACGCGTACAGTAGCCAGGTCAAGGGTGGCAATGAGGCGGATAAGTTTGAATTCTATCGTTAAATCAGTAGCGTCTGTAGAGGTGTTTTGTATTTTTAGAATTGAAATTGGGTTGTGATGGGTATCTATTGGGTGTTCAAATGAAACCGTTTCTGCGTCGCTAGTCCATGTTCTATAGCTTGACAAGATATGGTGCTGGTCACCCAAAACGTGTATCATACCGTACCACTAGGGATTTAGAGGGCAATGCCTTATATAATCAGGGTAAGGGTGCTTGGGAAGCAATTTGAATCTAAAGGTTCTTTTCCAGTCACCTTTTAAGTTAAGCTCTTTTTCCTTTAAACATCTATTTTGCTCCTGTTTTTTGATACTTAAAAGCTAATAATAAAATATAATAAAATTTTAAACCCTTTATAAAGACTAAAAAAGAACAGAAGAAAGAAGAGAGATTGAAAAATCACAAATAGTGATAGGACTTGTTCTGAAACACCCCTTGCCCTAATTACATAAAGCATTACATTTAAGTCTCTCAATGGTGCACGATTTGGGTGACCGGCCCCATACCATTAATATTAATGCTCTGCGCGCTGGGGGTATTGGGAAAGATGATATGCATGTTATCTGTACTCAAGCATTGCACATAATAAATTCTAAGGTATGATATCGTATCGTATTATTACAGCGTCTTTGTTTCTTGCCCGATCGTCTTAAGTGACGAAAGAGTTACCCGGCACGGAACTATTATCTTATCCTCCAGGCCGGCGTCGCCGCACATACGGTAGTCTCACTCCGGCACCACAATATAACTGCTATAGCGCAGGCCAGTTCTCACAGGCCTGAACACCAACACCAACATTACCACACCAGACCCCACACCCCACAATGCTACATCTTTTCACCCGATCATCCGCTACCATCCTACTCAATACTTCCAAAACAACATATCTTCAATCAGCCTCCCCTAGCTTTGGCTTCCGAATACTCCGGAGCCAACGATCCAGACCACGACTCTTTCACCGCAGTAGCTTCAAGCAATCCTCCAACCGAAAACCTCCACAATCAGGAAAACTAACTCTCGAGCCAGCGACCAACCCTTCTGAAAACCTCCCTTCCGCACCCCAGCCTAAACTTCTCGATAGACTGAAAGCTCGGGGCCAGCTATCCCAAGATGAGGCTCCCCGAGACCTCTCTCACTCCCAACGCCTCTTTTCACCGCTCATTTTCACTCTCGCCGTTTGCGGGGGTTCCTACTATTTTGCTTCAACATGGACACCTCCCCCACTAGACGCTCGCATGTTCCCGGCTTTGCCCCAGAGTGTGACGACGGTTGCTGCTATAATTGCTGCCAATGCTGCCGTCTGGTTTGCTTGGAAGATCCCGTTGCCCATATCTTGGAGGTTCCTAAATAGGTACTTCCTTTGTGCACCTGCGTTACCGTACAGCGTAGGCTTGCTGGGGAGTGTGTTTTCGCATCAGAGCCTGACGCATTTGGGGCTTAACATGTTTGTACGTTGTTCCCCTTTGGGCTAGTAAAGCTTAGACTATGAGTGAGCGTGTGACTGATTGAAAATGGGTTGAGGATATATAGGCGCTGTATGTCTTTGGGTCAACTCGTATGTCTCCCTTTCTCTCCCTTTTTCATTTTATTCTACGAGCAAATGACTGATTGACCGAATCATAGTCTGTGACCAAATCGGCCGTGGAAACTTTCTCGGTCTATACTTCAGCTCGGGGGTCATAGCTTCATTTGCCTCCTTAACACATAATGTCCTCCGCGGCCGCTTCCACGTATACGCGCTTGGTGCTTCCGGTGCTGTTTTCGGCGTTCTCGGTGCATTCACCTACTTCAATCCTGAGACCAAGCTCACATTTATCTTCCTGCCGTTCGTTGCTCTGCAAGCTAAATACTTCATGTCGGGCGTCGCGATGCTAGAGGCATTTGGGATCATGAAGGGATGGCAGACCATTGATAATGTGGCGCATTTAGCCGGGTTGAGTTGGGGGGTTGGAATGGCGTACTGGCTCGAGCAGAGAGTTAAAAGGAGGAGGGAGCTTGAGGCTGCGATGGCGAAGGAGAAGGCCTCAAAGAGGTGGTTGTGAGCTGGGAAGCTTCGGCCATGATAGATTAGAGGAGGGAGGGGGGAATTTATTAGACGAAAAGCCGATAGGATGCCCGCCAAAATAAAGACAGGGGACAAAACGCCCCGTTCGATAGAATGCCTGCCAGCAGAGAGGCTATAAAAAAAGCCCTGAGTGATTTTAAGCACTGATAACCCCCATGGTCTCCAGATAGGCATCCCCGAACGAAAAACAAAACAAGTCCCCGTCATTTCGGCCCCCTTTTCTCCACTACGATACTTGCATTAATCATACTATAATGTCCCTACGCAGAAGTCTTTGTGATTGCGTGTTTTCATGACGACGGCAACAGTAAAGGATATCATAGAACAACGAAAGCTTCGGTTGATAGGGGATAAAGAAAACTGAACTCTAGGGCTAGCCTTTACATAAAAAAAAGGAAAGGAAAGGAAAAGATCCTTATATCGGGTATACTAGTCCTTTGCTTTGAAGACAGCCTGAACCTTGTCTTGCGTTGACCCCCACGACTGCTCAAAAAATACCTTAGCCAGCTTCTCTCCAACCCCCAAGGAGCCCTGTGTATTGAAGCAACACCAGGACACCAACCCTGCCAGCGAAGGCCAGATTGTCCAGGGTGTTGCGAACTTGCTAATCGAGCGGGTTTCTAGAAGCAGCAGGTAGACCTACCGGTTGATCAATGGTGACGGGAAGGGTAGACTATTACCATAACGTTGGCAGGTTGCACTCACAGACCGCTACAGCGCCAATACCCGTACTCGCGGGGTGGGGGCTGAAAGGGACAGCACTTCTCCTTACAGTAGTGATCGGGAACGAGTGAGGGGTGGTGACTAAATGTAAGATTAGTAAACACATACATACGATAGAATATTGTGGAAAAGGGTTTCCCGCCTGCCCGTACACGCCACCGACCGCCGCATACCTACTGTACTCACCCGTCTTTGCCGGGAATACCTCCGTGAGCCGAATATTTGATGAGGACTCTGGCAAAATATCGGCTGGCGGAGGTATCCTTGGCTATGCCGAGCGAGTGCGATACCTGTTGAAGTCGTTGTCTCCGTCATGAAGGATAACTCATGAAATGACCATTCCGCATCTTTATCCGCTCGTCCGCCGATCACTTGCCATAGGAAGTAGCGTTCGGCATCACACCTCCAAACAGGATGGGCCACGGCACTGCGCATTTGGCACCGAGCATCAGCAAAGCGCCGGTACGGTGCTCCCATTCAACTAGAATTCGAAGCCGTCCACATAGACCCTCTAAAGCCCCCAACTGCAGGAAAATTAATAATCGGGATTGTATATAGAATATCATAGATCGGGAATCGATTTATAGCGCACCCCTACCCTAACCCAACAAACAAACAAACAAACGAAATCTTGTCCTCTTTGATTAATTAAACTCACAGGGAGCTCAATCCCGGGAGACCCCGCTGTTATCATATAGAAACAGAAATTGCTCAAAATCCGTATATAACGGTTAGTCTTATGTGTAATCAGCTAGAATCACAGCCCATCACTCCTACCCTGCCACAAGGCTCAGATATAGTACTACGCCTACCGTTTCGGTGCACATACGAATGCTCGGCTCACGGGATTGGGGGCACCTTGGCTGACTTGCGAAAAAATAGTGACGAATTATGTTCGCCCGTACTTACATCGGATAGAGGGCCTCCCAGGCCACCCGGATAGCAAACCCAAATGAAAAACTTTCAAATGGGTTTTTCTTGGATGGACTGTGGCTACGGTACTGCGCCGACAATCGCTCTGTTCCTCATACAAAGCCCGCTAATCGTCAACTGTTCGGGTGGCCTGGGAGGCCCTCTACCGGAATTCTTCAACACCCATACAGCATTATTGGACGAGACTCGCTGGCGTTTTGAAGGAGTAGGTCGTGGAGTAAAAACTCTCAATACGGCCGGAAATAGGACCTTGTTTTCGCCATAGGGGGCCAAGTGGGATTAGTCGTTTCTTTTTTCCTGCGGACCTGGGACTGATTCCAAGGGACACTTCTTATTAACTGACGAACTAGTGGAGCCCGATATCGCCACACACTATGCCGTTCACCATATAGTAGCTAGCCTACAGAGTCACATAACTCCTCCCTAAAATCGCCTGTCTTTCTCCAGCTTTCCATCACTCACTCACCCACTTCGCTCCTTTCCCTACAATGGCATAATCCCCCTCCCCACCCCCCAGAGGAAAATAAATATGACAGCCTTAGCAGTCGCCCCTCCGGAATGCCCATTTTCAGCACGAAAACAGTTGCCGACGAAACGTTTTAAACGTGTAAGCAACAGGCATGAGATAGTTCAGCAGGGCGCAAGTGGGGAGAGCGTCAAAGAGGGAAGAAGAAAAAAAACTCTCTCAATACCCTCGCTGAAATGTGATAGGTAGCATAACTGGAATCCAAATCTTATATTTCCTCCATTCTGGGGAACCCTTCCCCCTTCCCCGCTTCCCAATCGTGCTACTTGCCAACCCCCACCGTTTGAGCTTTGGCTACAGCTCCCCCCCCCCTCTCCGGATGGCTTCCCATGGATGCACGCCTGTCCTCCCGCCCACCCGTACCCGTACGAGCGGAGCGGCTTGGGAATCGGGTATGACATGTGCATACATGCACGACCTGCATACAGTACTTGTAGTAGGGGTCCGACCTTTGCGAGCACGATCGCTATCGCATAGCGCTTAAGGTCTCAGCGAAAAGGACTAGATTTTGGCGGTGTATGCAATGGCAGGTGTGTCCGTGAACGTCGTTCAATCACGGGCGAGTGTGCGAGCTTGGCGAGGGAAAGGAACCAACCCCCCTCCCCCTCCCACATAGGTTTCTACAAGAAATGCACAGGTCTGGCCAACCGCTGCAAAGGTGGGCGGGAGATTCTGTTCTCAAAATAGCAATCAGATGGAAGGGGATCAGGCAATTGGTCATACAAAGTTGTCCATTTTTTCATGTTCTGATGAACGCTGGAAGTAAGTAGGTGAGTGAAGCCAGTCAGAATGACTTTGCCATGTGGAAATCCCGGACGAATTTCCGGTCTTGGCAGTGTTTTCAGGCCTACCTCCAGAACTTGGGTGCTCGAAATTCTGGGTAGTGGTTTTTGCGGCCTGGTCTTCAGTTTTGTGAATCTCCAGTCGAATTGTGCTATCTGAAAGGTCAATACATTTTTCTGAGCTTGCGGTGGTAGGCAGGCACCTGCTGAGAATGGACAGTTTGTTTGGAGGACTCTGCTGGGTCAGCTTTTTTTGTCTCCAAGCTCGTACATACATGCGTGTATGCATACACTATGTATGTGTGAACCGTACTCTACTCGTACTGTCGAGGCTTTTTCAAAGAGAACTGCTATTGCATACCACCCAGATCAAAGAAAAGGGCAAAACTTCTGGCTGTATGCAATAGTAGTCCTTTTTTAAAACACCTCGACATTACGAGTATGCATGCGTGTATCATCCACCTTTCTGGGTGCGAGTGCGAGTGCGATTGCGGCAGGGGGGGGGGGGGGTTGGTGCACCTGGATGCGGTACTGAGTCCCAGTAGTAGATTTCTAAGGTGTTCGTATTTAGTGCGGAGGAGGTTGGTTGCTTTCGAAACTTTGGAGTGAGGGCATGATGCGCTGTGCTTGTGAGAGGAAGGGAGGGGGAGGGAGTGTGAGGGGCGAGGGAGGAATGAGAGGAAGGAGGTGGGAAAGTGAATGACCCTTGTAAAAAGTTGGACTGAGAAATCCGGTTGCCGGTCCTCTTTCTTTCCTTTTTTTTCTTTGCCTTTTCTAACTGGAATCATCCTATCCACTCCGTTGGTGGGAAAAGGAAAGGTGAGCCGATTAGGGGGGTGAATAAGGTGGAAAATAAATATGGCATTTAGACCGGCGCTGATTTCCAGTATGTCCAAGAGCACCGGGGTCCGGGTTAGGCAATATCTTTCATATAAGGCATCACGATCTTTTCCACTATTTCTATCATTACCATTAACAAATACCGTAAACACCACCGTATACCATACCACTTTTCTTTTTCCACCCACACACCCTCTCTCGCCGGTCCTTTCTATGGCATCCCTCTCCCTGGGGGATGTCTGGAAGGAGCTTGGAAACTTGGGGATTGCGGATCTCAACGACTTCCCGGCCGACAAGAGGCCAGGGTGGGTGCGGGGCTACCTAAACCGCCTAAACAGCTCCTCGCCACCAATATCCCCGCCCCCTACCAGTGATATGGTCAGCATCAGCGTTAGCAACCCATCAAGCCCTACGCTGACCACCATCTCCTCGGCCTCCACGTCCTCCTCGCCCCGCATCACCTCGCTCCTCTCACATGCATACAATACCCCACTTCTCACCCCAGATGATCGCGATTTTTTACACACAATGTCGGACCAACACTTCGCAATCATCCGAAAACTCCGGGAAATATCGACCATGCGTATCCACACGCACGAAGACATGGCTGCCTTCGTCACCGAGGTCAAGCGTGCATTGCAGGAAATGCGCGCCTGGGTGCTGCGCTTCTGTCAGGAAGTCCAGCCATTAATGGCGAGTGGCGACGGGTACGACGGCGGGGGGGATGACGATGCTTTGCATCGCCGCCACCGACACGAGGCTATGGTTGGGTCGTTGGCTCCTGTTGTTGATACAATTTGTTTATTTTATGACTTCTGGGGGCACGAGGAGCGCTCCACCAGTTTGAGGGACGAAAGAGATGAAGGGAGGCTAAGGTATGCCAACACGGAGGTCATCTATCCGTCTCAGCCCAAGGTGCTTGGTGAGGCGATGAAAGTTTACCATGCCGAATATCCTGGCCATAGGATTGGCGGCGGCGGCGGCAGGCAGGGAAGTAGTGGGATGGGAGGAGGAGTTTCGCCCTTCCCTCTAGTGGGTTACAGCGATGGCGATGACGAGGACCGGGGGGAAGAGGCGGGGATTTCAGGTTTGTTTGCCGAGGAATATTCGGTATAAGTAAAACATGTCTAATCGATCATTGGCCCCTCCTTTTTTCTAAAATGGGTGTTTTGGTTTCTTTCGGGGCACAAGGCATCACTCGTGGGATGTTATTCGTGATTTTTCGGCTAGGGTTTCTCAATGTATTATACGTCGCATCTCGCATTTATTTATTTTCATTATGTTGGGTTTTCATCGAAAGTGTGCTTTCCTATTTTACACTTGGCTGGAGCTGGTGCACCCCCTTTTTCATCCCCTCACCCACCACGCCTCGCTTGTTTATTCCCGGGCAATTACCATCGCCTCTCTCTGCGGAACCCTCCGCACTTGACCCTTCCTCGAATGCCTTCTCCTGTTCTCCTCCTTTCTCTTAAGGCTAGCCTCCTCGACTTTCTTAATCTCTCCCGCTTTCTTTATGGGTTTAGGGACGTGTCTGTGTTTTGCTATCCTACGAATCTCGGGCATGTGCTTGTATCTTTCTTTAAGAGCGTCATCATATTCGAGTTTTGTGCGTTCACGGGCCGAGCGCACGTGGGAGCGCTGGGAGGCCTCCGCGCGCCAGAGGCGGACGTTCCCATCGTCCGACCCAGAAAGAATATAGCGAGTGTCAGTTGTAAAGGCAACCGAGAATATGCGTTGCATTCGTTTTGTATGATATATGTCCCTTCAAGGGTTGCACTGGTTAGCCTTTGCGCGCTCGAAAGAAAAGAAAAAGATCGTTCCAAATGATACGTGAGCTGAGGAGCTCATGCGTGGAATTACCGTGAATGCCCCTCACGGGCCCTGTAGATCCTGATAGTCCTATCATAGCTGCCAGTCACTAATTCTTCCCCGGTTGGTGAATAATCCACGTCCATGACTGCGGCAACGTGATCCTTCAGAACGTTCAACGCTCTGTTGAGCTTACGCATGTCAAAGATATATGTATTGTGGTCCTCGTTCGCGGCAGCAAGATTAAACGGCTCCATCGGATTCCAACAGATGGCATTCGTCCGCAGCCTTGTGACAACTTTGGCCGTCGGAGACGAGGTCCGAAGATCGTAAAATGTCAAGGTTCGATCCGATCCCGCCGAAGCGAGGATGGAGGTCTCTGACTGGTTGAACTTGACTGTATTGATCGTGTCGGCGCCCCACTGGAGAGTTGTGATCGGTTTCGAACGACTGGTATCCCAGATATCTATCACAGATGATGCAGTGGCGAATGTGTGGTCCACTCGATGATGCGAGACCCCATTGAAGGCTCCGGGCCCAAGATATGTTGCAGCGGGAATGTTTGAGCTGACACCGGCCCCTCGTGGGTCCCAAAGCTTGACAGTCTTATCGCTCGCACAAGATAACAGCCGGTCATTCCCGCTGACAGATGCAAAGCACAATCCCTTCACAATTCCTTCATGAGCCTTAACCGTCAAAACTTCCTTCCTATTGGCCAAGTCCCATATCTTGACCTCGCCGTCGCCAGAACCTGATGCTATTCGGTCGAGAGCACGGATATCTTTTGCCAGCGAATATACGCCGTCGACGTGGCCGGCTCCCAGTTGAGCAATAAAGGGTGCCGCAAACATGCGCTCTAGTTTGGTCGCATTCAATGCTCGGGTATACTCGCGGGCCTTTTCGAAAGGGTGTATTTCAGGATCCAGGTTTCGGGGCTGCACGGTGGCATTCGTCCCCGCGGGACTGTAGGTCGACGACGACCGCGAAAGGGCTTTCACCTTCTATACGAGGAGGAAGTGAGGTGTCAGCTTGTTTATTCATGATTGGGAGTGGTGGGATGCATGCCATGCCCAGGATGCCGATGTCGTTTAATAGGTGCAAATAGAAAAGAGGATTATACGCAGGAGATCAATGAGCTGTTCCCAGTGATGAGGCGTAGGAATTCCCGAGGCGTGTGTGTGAAGTTAGCGTAGAGTATGGAAACTGTGGGGAGCTACAGTACAAGTACGAGTACTGGCCCTTGAAGTGGGGAGAAGTTTCTAAAGTAATTTTCAGGGTTAGGTTTACACACAAACCACAGAGCCTCTTTCCGGGAAACTGTCACCGTTGGCACCCTTGCAATATGATCAACCTGCATGTATCCCGTGAAACATCAACACACCGACATGCGGAACTGCACTCGAGTACGATCCACAATAACACGATCCCCGACAGTAAAAATTGACCCTTTGTATACTGAGTACTGCTAACAAATCTCCGGGGGGGGGGGTTATTCAGAGGCAGCCATCAACTGTGACCCATATTTGTATCTTTGCATTGTCTCTTGAATGTGTGGTCGGCCAGGAACTAGACGAGATGTCGCATGTTCCAAAACGACCCGCAAGGGCTAAATATGCTATATTCCTCTTATAGGGTTGGAAGTTCCTTTAGATCCACTAGATGTACAGATATACGGCTTAAAAAACCACTCTACCATGGTTGAGGCCGGTGGCGCTTTTTGCGAAAAGCATTTACAAGTATGATATAGTTATCTTTGTGAAAAAAAGAGGGTTAATCTTTACCGCCCGGAATTATACTAGTACCCATAATAGACCAGACCATATCACAAACAATAAGTAATAAACACAATAACAATGATACCCATACGCCCATCTATTTCATCGGCAGCGACGGTCCCAAGAGCACGCAAGCCACGTAAAGAAAGAGAAGCCAAAAGAGCCACTAAACCCCACCAAATAGAACCGACAGAAGAAGGAAAAAGCTTTGAACAGGAACCCTCGAACTTGGGGAAATGCCGGTCATCCACCTACCGGCAAAGGAGATAAAGGGGAGTATACTACAAGAGAAAGATTGCAAACGTTTTCCAGCTAGAAGGAAGAAAAACAGGCATTTCCAGATAAAGCACTTATACGTCAAAGGTATGCCCGGAACACCGATCAGGGTCTTCCAGATAATTTCCATCCTCCTCTGGGTAAATTCCCATTTTTGCCAATATTTCCATATCAGCTCTCTTGATGGAAACGCGGCGGAAGCATAGAGGCAAAGCGATCTTTGCCCTGTTCCCAGATATTTCATATTAGCGAGTCGATTCCTAACAACGGATGAGCTGGGCTGAAATACTTTATCATGTCAACCTTGATGTTTCGGGCCTTGTCCTTTAGCTGTACGTTGTCCCGACCTTCCAAACTGGGTATTGCTAACTGATAGCTAGGATAAGCTCAGTGTTCAATAACAGGGGAATAGTAAGGAGAGGAGTTCTCACATCCCTTATTACAGCCCACGACGGGCCATAGTCATGGATCGCCTGCATCAACGCCTTTGTGCCCTCTTCAGTCCAAAAAGTTGTTGGCTTCCGTAGGGTGTGTACTGCTGCACGGTTTATCTTGGCCAACCTGTTGATCCTAGCGACTTCTTGCAAGTTTCCATGCCCATCCTCATCAAACCTTCTGTCCAAAGGTCCAGCTCGCAGGCCCCCGGCTTCCTCTGAGAGGCTTCGTTGGCTTCTTTGCGAGGGGTTGGCAGAAACCAATGCGGCGCTAGACCCACTACCTCTCCGAGCCGGAGAATTGCCAACAGAAAGGTGATTATAGACGACCACAGCCCCCCTTTGTGGAGAATTGGCCGGGTCTGATGAATACATGGAGCCATGCCTAAAGCTTGATGGCAAATGCCTTCGACTCCTATTTACTTGATCGTCGCTAACCTCCCTTGCATCAGGCACGAACTCGCTTCCATCCTCATCCTCATCCTCGTCCTCATCCTCATCTTCATTCTCGTTCTCACCCTCCCCATCCCCATCCCCTTTCCCTTGCTCCTCTTCCTCCTCGCTCTCATCTAGTATGGGACCCAGTTGTCTGCCTTTACTCTTATCTGGCCTAACGGGCGGGGTCAAAATTACCACACCTTCTTCATCAATTGGACTCGTTCTCATTGCTCCTTCTTGAGGGTCAGTGAAGCGCTTTTGTCTTTTCCTGCGGTGCGGAGAAGGAAGCGGCGCTGGTGTCATCCGTTTCTTATTTTCCTTGTCCTGCTCCCTACGAAGCTCGGTAAATGCTCGATAGCCTGGATCATCGCTGCTATCTCCATCGCTCTCATCCTGATCATCTTCACTAACTTGTGCGGACACACTACCAGTCTCTTGATTTGCCGGCAGCAGATCGTCCAAATCTCCGGACCACCCTTGTCTCCTTAATGCAACTGGTAAAGGAGTTGGATCTGATTGTCTTTGCTGAACGAGTAGTTTTTTCGCTCCCTTAAGATGCTTCATCTGAGCAAGATTGTTCACAACAGTTTCAGAAGCCGCATATCCTGGAGTCGTGTCTCGGATCTCTTCATCCTCCTGCCTATATGTTACTCCCATAATCTCCGACTTCCGTTTGCGCTTCTTAATTGCGGTTACTTGAGCAACAGTAGCAGCAATTGACTCGGGGTTTGGAGCAATAGAGGATATGGGGTTTGCCAGAGCCTCTCTCAACCGAGCTTCCTTAGCTAGTAAATCCTTTTTGATCAATTTAACAGCACGGACATTAAGCCTATCGTAACCAGACAAAGCCGGTCAGTACACAGATCGATAGCGTAAAACAAAAATAGAAAACCAAGGAGGCTCACTGCGATCCACCACCAAATTGGGAAGAAGCCTGGGGCTGAGGATCAGTATTCCGGTTGTCGGCTGTTTGATCCTCAAAATTCGGTAACTCTGATTGTTCCACTTCATCCACCTCAGTAGATATTTGTGATGTGTCGCGATTGGAGGTATCCCTGTTCTTGGGGTTGACTGGTGAAGCTGACTTCGCACGAGCCCTAACAACCGCTTGCAGTTCTGCCTCTGATCTTTGCGAGGAACCGACAGGCGAATGCGAAAGACGACTCCGGTGCATCGAGTCTCTAGCGCGATGACCAACTACACGATCACTGGAAACGCTACGAGCCCGAGCCATGGTTGAAAGTCTATATCACGCTGAATGTTTGTCGCCCAATATGTTGATGTATGGTAGGTGGAATGGCAGTGGGAGTTTGGAGTGTGGTTGCAGTGGCTGAGATATGATGATCGGGAGACGCGAGGGAGATTGACGATGTTTGGCAACCGTAAACTCAATAAAGTCTTGGCGCTGCAACCCGGATACGAAGTCTAATATCCAACGTAATTCCGAAGTGATTATCGACTTTAAATAGGAAAGCGAACAGAATTTCTATTCCCCTCTGAAAACACTGCTTTGTTTTTTTGTTAAATCCTTGAATTTATTCGTAAAATACGGGAAAATCCCGGCAAGCACCCTAAAGTATGGCCTAGAAAACCCAAAAACATACAAAACTCCTTCACCGCCTACATAAACAAATAAACGATAATAAACTTATCAACTGCATCTATCGCAACCCATTACAGGCTGAAACAATTTATGACCTCAAATCAACATCTCTCATAAAAGGAAAAACTCCCATCTTGACAGGAAAATTTATCAAATTTTTCATAACATGTGTGGAAAACTCCTTCATCAGGGCCTTCCCGGGTTTATTGGCTTCCCATAGCATAGAATCTCTACCTATGTTGAAAATCTCAGGATCCCTTCCCTGCCTCTTGCTCTCAAGAGCTGGGCACATCGTAATTATATGTCGAAAGGTCTCCTCATCCTGCCCACATCAATTACAACGTGGGTCTTGGTACTGGTTTGACCACCTCCCTTTCTATGCTTTGAGGTAGCTCTTGTTTGCTCACATTTGGTGTATTCTGCCTGCCTTAAACTTTGGGAGAGTCATGAAGCACCAGCATTCCCTATACGGATGTCTATATTCGTAGTAGGGTGGGGGCTCCCAATTCACACATCTTTTCTGTATCTTCTTTCAGACCGTGACCGTATCTTTGGCTTCGACCCAGGATTTAGATGGCTGTTCTGTCACCATGGATAGCCTGTTGGGTTTCATCAGGAACTTGAAGGGTCTCGCATTGTAAATAGATGCCACAATTGCTTCCACTTTGTCCATCAAAAGTCAGACTTGCATCAATGTCGTAGAGGTTGAGTTCGAGACCTCTGAGCGCATGCCCACTTCATTATTGTCAAACGCCTGTCTCCTATTTGTCCGGTACCTGTAGTTATTAACCATTGGGCAGCCTCTAGGTAGCATGGGTGTTCCTATATCGTTGCTTGGGATTGCTGTGGTAACCCGGACAGCTGTTATTTTTCTAGCCTGTCCTATATACAGCTTGATGAGTGCTAATCAAGCCTCAGCCGACACCACAGTGACATTAGTTACATAGAATGAGTTCGTAATCTACTGAAGTAATCTATTCCAAAACTTCTGCATCTGATCGATCATGGTTACCGTTGAGGTGAAAATCTCGGACCAGTACAGCAGTGTTGGTAGAATTATGCATTTCGCCAATTGCGTGGCGCTGTAAGGGGTCAGGCCCTTTGCTGGCATCGACAGTCTTTGTATTCAAAGGAAGGCAGCTTGAGCTAGCGCCAATCTTTTTGTAAAGTGCGTTGAGGTCTCCCCATCATTCGTAAGCCAGAAGCCAAGCCACTTTATTACCTTTTCCGCCAGCTGAACAACATGAAACTGGAACATTATTGGGTATTCTGATTGATCACTCTTCTCCCTTTCGTGTTCTCCAATGTATCAGTTCAGTTTTTGCAATACTGAAGGACAGGCCTAAGCTGGCTACTACAAAGTTAATACTATGGACCCGTTCTTCCAGGAATCGTGTGTTTCGGTACCAACTTGTAGACGTGACCGTTATCTGGAAGTTGTTCACGTATGAGCATATAAGTAGGTCTGTTTGTTCATCACCAGAATGCAGTGACCTGACGTACTAGTATATTATGAACAGTAAAGATGATAGCTGTAGTCCCTGGGGAATGCTTTTGTCGACACTGTTTTGAGTCCTAGGACTACCCGGATAGGCCAGCGCGATTTCTCTGGTGCATATTATGAAGTTAGATATCCAATCGACTAAGTACTCAGGTACCTTTTCATTAGCACCAAGCAGGTTGAGTAGTTTTTTGTGATTGTCGTTATCAAAACCCCTATTAACGTCCAAGAAGACTAAAGAGACCTTCATCCCTGCAAATTCAAGTTGGGACTTGTATACTATCCAATAGTTTAATGACAAAGCCGCATCTACTGTTGATCTTTGTAGTAGACTCCCCGTCTGGTTGATGCAGTAAATGTCTTGTTTGTATGCTATCGCTATTAGCCTTTGGTTGACAATCTGCTCTGTAATTTTCGAGAAGGTTTGCATCAGGGTGATAACCCTGAAGCTCTCAGAATCAGTATAATATTTTTTGTCAGGTTTTAGGAGTATAATTCCAATTGACTCTTTAAGCATAGGCGGGTGAATATCCCATTCTACCATGTCTTCCACCATCTTTGGTATTATGCCTTCTTCAATCCTGTGTATATTCTTCCACACCCGGTATGGTACCTGGTTGGGTCCCAGGGCCGATTGATTGCTACTCTTCTTCAAAGCCTCAGAGACTTCTCCTAGCATGACTCAACTCTCTTCTTCCAGCTCTTTCCTCTAAAAGACTTTTAGGGGCATCGGGTCATCGCTTGGTGGAAAGAAGTGTTTCATTATTTTTCGTGAGGTCTGGTTTGGGCTATCATTGTGTCCACCAGGGATCTTCACTGGTTGTCTCTGTTTCGTAAATTGGTGAGCTGTCCAGACATCGTTCTTCTTGGCATTAGCCAAGAAATCATTCCAGTGTTTCCTTTTCGCCCGATCTATTGCGTTTTTGTATGCCTTTTTTGCTTCGTTCCTTTCTTCCACCCCGCTCCCGTCACGCCCTCTGAAAACACTGTTGAAGCGGACAATTATAGTTCGAGCAGTTATGGTACCGGCACCTGCACAGTACGGGTATAGTACCATTCCCGAACCTGGGGAGGTGGGGAGGCGCACGGGCCATGTACCCAGAAGTACTCGTTCTGTAGCGGCGGCGGAGACTTACCATAGGATTAACCCCTCAAGCGGCCCAAGTTTTCGGTAGCGGCTTCCCCGAGCCCATGTTTCATAAACCACAAAACGCATGGCGGTGGCTATGGCACCAGTAATACAAGAGTATGTTATTCATAGCAAACTTTATTCACTTTAAGAATATTGGAATGGGCTATTACAAGTAAACGAGAGTCCCAGCACATCAATACTCTAATTCGCCTTTACAGAACAAAGTACACTCATTCATCCGATCCTTCTGGTGAATCCATCCAAACCATTACTGTTCCATCCAACCCACAACTGGCAACGATTTTCTCTGTTGGATGTGAGTCAACTCCCAAGACCACATCCGGGTGGCCCACCAGAAGATGAACAATCTCTTTAGTCTGAATGTCCCAGATGAAGACATCTGAGTTTTCTGACCCGGCCATTCTGCGAACCAATCATTAGCATCCCCTGCGTATATTAGGACCAAAAATTGGCCGAGGGATGGCTTCTTACACAAAGCAACTGCCATTAGCAATTATGAACGTTGAAAATATACTGTACTTTTCATTTTTGTGTCCCATATAGGTTTTAAGACATTTACCACGATGGTAGTCCCATAATCGGACACAGCTATCCTTAGTCCCCGCTAACAGATATTTCCCATTCGGGGAAAACTTAACGGCCATGACAGGAGCGTTATCTTCCTCGACCAATGTTCTAAGGCATTGGCCAGTGGTAACATCCCAAATCCGTATCAGCCCATCGTGAGAGCACGACACGATCATTGTCCCATCGCGATTGAAATGGACGCCAGAAACCGGATCTCCATGTGCAGGTAAGGTTTTCATGCACTTTCCCGAGCGGATATCCCACAGACGAACAGCCTCATCATAGGAACCGGAGGCCACGATGTTACCGCGGGGCGAGAAGGCGACAGTATACACCGCATTGTGGTGGCCGCGGAGAAGCCTGAGCATCTTTCCCTATATATCGTTGGTCAGCGAACATAACCAATGGTCGGCCTCAAGGGTCATACACTGGCAACATCCCAAAGACGAAGAGTCTTATCATCGGAACCGGAAACCAAGGTGAGGGAGTCTGGTGCCCAGTCGATATCTGATATGCCTGCCATGTGTCCTTCCAACGTTTGCTCGTATTTTCCAGTTTTTGCATGCCATATTTTAATTGTCTGGTCGGCCGCTATCTAACAGTTGGATTATCCACAGTGACAAAAGAAATAGCATCAAGAGAGCACACATACAACAGCTTGCAAGCCATGCGCCATCGGGACTAAACTTCACGGATGAGACGCCCATCTTATGTCCCTTGAGCGTGTATTTTAGTGCGTAATTAGGAACGGCCCGTGTGTCCGATGAATCTGACATTCTTATATCTGTTTGCTCTGGCTGTCCGGGAGGTTGTTCCTGTGTTGACATGGTGTGTAACGTGCAAGAAGAGTAGGGAGAGAGTAGGGTTGCATCCATTTAAAGGAAAAGGCGAACTCTTCCCTTGGACTCCACGGCTACGGCAAAATGATGGCTTTCATTGAATACGGGGCGCAAAGTGTAAAGTTTCTGGGTTCTCATAAGTTGGCGCCCGAAAATCAGTTCCCAAGCTTCAAGCCATAACAGATGCGGCTCTTTCGAGAGTTCAACGAAGCCCGGGGTGGTCTACGGTGTGCTCCACGAAAGGGTGCCGGTATCTCAATTATATAATACCCGATGGAGCAGAAAATTTTCGGTATGATAAACAGGTGTGTAAACTAACTTAGGGTTCTACCGGTACCGGTCTATCACAGTTAGGGAACTTCATGTATAGGTTTTTATAATACGGGAACACATTCCCTAGAACGCAGCATATCGGAGGTTGGACTCGATCCATACCAGCAGCGCCAGCGTAGCAGGGCATCCGCTACAGGAAGGTATCATAATATGGTTCCACATGCTTTACTGTATCGTCAAATTCGGGCCCGGGCGATCTTTCAAAGTTGGTGTAGATCTAACTTACCCGGGTACTAAGCAATGTGAAGGGGGAGGATAGGTTGAGGACCGTACTGTATTATACTCGTACTCAATCCCAACTGGATTTAGCTTGGAAAGTTGGTACTCACCTACCGATAGCTATACCTTGCTTACAGCAGCACTAATACAGTACTTGGTACTGCAAAGGCTAGGGGCCTTGGGCCGGGCTTGGCTTCCCGCATCACCAGTCTCCAGACTCTCGAGTCGACCGGAAAACAACCCTATTTCATCCAAATCCAAATTATTTATTTATATATATATATAGAATATATATTCACGCGGGACTATTATCATGTCTGCTGCTGGGCCTTCTCAAATTAATGGCGATATCCCTTCAATTCGCGTTTTCAGCATGAATTGCTGGGGAGTAAGCACGCCCGCGTCTATTTTCTCAGGTCTGGCCCTAACATGTTTGTCGCTCCTCTAGCTCAAATACATCGCCAAGCACCGAGAAGCTCGACTCAATGAAGTCTCTCTTCGTATAGCTCGCGCATCACCTTCGTTCGATATTGTCGCTCTCCAAGAATTTTGGGTCTATGCCGATTATGAGAACCTGCGCGCGAAGACCTCGTCGATTCTGCCCTATGGGAAATTCTACTTCTCAGGAGCTATCGGCGGTGGGCTGGTAATTCTTTCCAAATGGCCAATTGAACAAAGCAGCATGTTCAGATACCCGCTCAATGGACGGCCGACCGCGTTCTGGAGAGGGGATTGGTATGTTGGGAAAGGTGTCGCTTGTGCTACAGTGCGACATCCCAGCGGGAAGGCGATCGAGGTTTTCAATACACATGTTAGTCCACTTTGAACGACATACTCCCGCAGCCGAGTTGAAGTTGGACACCTAAGGTGGCAATTCCCATAGAAAGTGTCCAACTTCAACTCGATCGTGGGAGTATCTTAAACATCTCATGCTTCTAACATTTGGAACGGATTAGCTACATGCGCCTTATGAAAAGAACGATTCTTATTTATGCCACCGTACTGCCCAGGCGTGGGAGATTGCAAAGCTGCTCCGCGGGGCTGTCCAGAAAGGGCATATCGCGATTGGGGTGAGAGCATCTAATTTCTCCGGTAAGACGAAAATAAGCTAATAAATCTAGTTGGGTGATTTCAACATGATCCCGCCGTCCCTAGCTCATCGAATCATATCAACCCACGGCCTTGTTTCTGACGCCTGGCTGTCCGCCAATCCAACTACCCCATCTATCGCTCCCCCAAGGACTGATGCGAAGACAAATATTGAGGTGCTCGGCGCAACATGTGACAGTGTTCTCAATACATGGCGCATGAACACGCCAACTCTACCGCCCCCAGAGACCGAGGACCCAGCGGGGAAACGATTAGACTACATTTTCCATGCACCGCGCTATTCCTCTGTTCAAGACATCAAGGTTGGGATGACAGAACCTATGTCGATGCCGTCACAAAGAGGTGGTAAAGGTGGTGCAGGCGGCAATTGTTCTTTGAGTGATCATTTCTCAGTAGAAGTTACATTTTCTCTGGCACCGAACCGAGAGCAGCAAAGAGCCCTTGCTGAGGCAAGGAATCCAGACCCTGTTTCGAATTTGACGTTGTCAACTGTAGCGGGGACTGCCAGGGCCGAAGAAGCCCAAATCACCAATCAAGTCGGAGAGAGAGAATATGAGCAATATCTCCCGCCTACCATAATAGACGAAATTTTGGAACTTGTTGCGAAATACACAAAAAGAGAGATTTTTGAATATAATTGGAGACTATCACATTTTTGGGGATCTCTAGTGGCTCTTGTAGGACTTCACGTAGGAGTCTGGTGGAGTCCACATAATGGAGTATCTTTTGCCTTAATGTTTGTTGCATGGGTAGTCGCCGTCACTGGCGGTTTAGATGGATTAATTGGATTCTTGTTTATGGGTAGCGGTCAGTTTCCCTCCTGTCGACTTATAATGAACCTTGCCTGACCTATTCATCCAGAGCTAAGAGCATTGAAGGAATTCGAAGAGGAGCTAAAAATGTACCGACATCTTGCTGCTGAGGCCCACGGGGCTGGTGGCTCTGGGTCAGCTGTGTTAGGGTCAAAAACAGCATTAGTCACTAACAGGGCTGCTGAGGGTGCGTTTCATTCTTCGAATAGTGCTGTTGAGGTGAGGATTGACGTTTATGAATCCGTATAGAGGATGTTTGACCAGCCCGTGTTTGAGTTATTTGATACCCTACAGTTACTTGATGCTCACTGAGATATAATGTTCTTTTGGTTCTGACATTATATTTATTTATTTCGTACTGTGGAGGAACCAATGCTCTAATGATGCGATGGCATAAGGTGCAAGGATAGCCTAGTTTGGAATACTTATGCATACCGGCAGTTGATCTAAACTTCTCAAGAAATAGGTATTAATCTCCTATTCTGCGTGGACACGTTAAATAAGTTCCTAATGGTGTACTGTATGTCACCCTCGAAGCCTAATGTGATACAAATGCTATCTCCCGGCACTGGTGTACCGGGTGTTATATACCGGTATTACGTCCGATTACATGCAGATGGAAAGCACCTTATCGAGGAGGTAAAACATTTGCGTACACTTCCGGTGCGATACTGCAACACTGCGCACAGCGCATACATGTTCTACTGGGTATCCTACCCAAATCAACTATTGGCCTGCCCAGTGAACTGGCTATATAATATGGTATCTGGTAGTAACCCAACTAGCTAGTAGTAGGCAAACATGATTCGCAGGCACCAAGAACATTGGCGAGATGAATTATCTTTGAATGGGGAAATTTTTAAACCCGATAGGGTGGCTCGTGCCCCGAGTGTGTAAGGATCTAGTGTCAAGTTTGGACTCGGAGAACAATGAATGTGAGGTAGCCTTTGGAACTTGGACCCAGTTTGCAGAATTATCTTTTCCTTCTTGCGAGATGCGAATGTGTCTGGCATATAATAATTTGTAGATATGAGGCATTGCTACTGTGGAGATAACTGGTCTGATCTGATGGGAGCTTTCACAGGCATGCTGATCGTGAAAGCTCAATTGATTCCATAACTCCGGAGCAATGGTGGCAACCATGGAGACTCGAGAGGGGCTACTGGGCGGCATCCGGGTAACACCAAGCTATTCCATTGGAGCAAGCCGTTGGGGACCCCTATCTTCTGTTTGATTTCTTCTCTGCAACACGAGTCTCGCCTCAACCCCAACTTTCCCAGCGAAAATACATTTTTTCTTCCATTCTTCATTCTTCATCTTTCTTTAACCTAATATTTCTTAGATAAAACTTTTAAAAATTACTTGGCAACGGGTTCTTCACTCCTAGTATTCTTATTCTAATCACCACAACGTCATGCGCTTCTCCGGGAAGTCCACATCTATTTTACTGCTATTGGTTGCGCCCCCTTTGATTGCGGCAGCAAATAGTCATGTTCCAATAGAGTATCCAGAGGGAGCTGCAGCAGTGGGAAGGAAGAAAGATGTCATCCATCCACTGAACCCTAAGGCACCATACACCCAGCCAGGAGCTGGGTCGTTGAAATCGAAGGTAGAGGGCACGGCAGATGCGCCCGTTGATGGCCTTGACGGAAAACCGCACGATGGTCCAGGCTTGTACCCGGGAACAGAGGAGAGGGGGTCGGGGGAGGTTGGAGTTTCTGGTGGCGGAGCTAGCGTCGACATCAAAAAACCACCGCCACATACTGGTGAGCATGAGATCGTTGAGATTGAGGAACCAGCGGAGGGTGATGATTCAGCGGTAAGATTCTCACATGCGCCGCCATGGAGACGGACTGGAATATTGGTGAGCTGATCGGAGATTCCAACAGATCAAAACCCCAAAGAGCAAGGACAAGGACGCCAATGACGACCCGTCAACCCCCAAGCCACCAGTGCCCAAGACTGGCCATCAAGAATACACAGGATCACAGGGCGATACCATCAAGAACGGCGGACCTCCGGTTGAGATCCCGAAACACCTGAAACCCGCGGAGTTAGAAGCTGCAGACCTTTCTGGCATTTCTCAACCTTTCCATTCGTTCGCCTTGTCCTTCATTATGATTATCTTCTCAGAGATTGGTGATAAAACATTTTTGATTGCAGCTCTAATGGCAATGAAACACCCCCGGGTACTTGTATTTACGGCAGCTCTTGGCTCTCTGATTGTCATGTCAATTCTCTCGGCAGCTCTAGGTCATGCCGTTCCTACATTAATTCCGAAGCGATTTACCAACTTTCTTGCTGCTGGTCTCTTCCTTGTCTTTGGAGTACGCATGGTTTTGGAGGGTCTTAGAATGGAGAAGGGCACGGCCAACGTGCAGGAGGAGATGAAGGAGGTTGAACAGGAGCTTGAGGAGAAGGCTGCCGGGCGGGAAAGAGGGGCATCTATCTCCCGAAATCTCGAATCAGGCTTGGTATCGTCGCCGTCCCGCGGTGGACTTGGGATTCATCGATCTACATCGTCTCCAGCATTGTCTGACTCCGATGAGGATGACTACGAGCGTGCTAGAGGGAAGGGTGGCTCTGGGAAAGCACGAATGACATCTTTGGAAGGAATCCAAAACCTTGCCGGCTTGCTGCTCTCACCCGCTTGGGTCCAAACATTTGTAATGACTTTCCTGGGAGAGTGGGGGGATCGTAGCCAAATTGCCACTATTGCGATGGCTGCCGGACAAGATTACTGGTACGTTACTGTCGGAGCTATCTCTGGACATGCTATTTGCACTGGTATCGCAGTGGTCGGCGGTAGAATGTTGGCGAGCCGCATCAGTGTTCGAAATGGTGAGCCATATCTCCTTCATGTGTGTTTTATTACCAGGCAAAGCTAATATGTCTCGCAGTAACCTTGGGTGGGGCTGGCGCGTTTTTGATTTTCGGTATCATATACTTGTGCGAGGCATTTTACTTTTAGGGAGAGGGAGGTGGTAGCGACAGTCAATTGTTTAACTGTTAGAAAGCGGGGGACAAAAATGATACAACCATTCAACTTCTGAAGATCACTAGGGACCTTGCTCTATGTTTAATTTTGAATTGGCGTCTTTCCTTCTCCCCCCTTGGGCTTTTCTTTTCCTTGATTTTGTTTGAAGATATGGTTTTTTTCTTCCTGAAAAAAGCAACAAAAAACTAGACCTTCCAACAAAACCCTATTTATTATGCTTTTTAACTCGGATTTTATTGTTGTTTCTGGGACTTCTTTTTTTTTTTTGATTTGGATCCTGTATTATGTTTCCGTGTTTAGTTCACTGTTATAGACTTGTAGGTACCTATAGGGCGAGGCGAGGGTTGAGAGGCAGGGTTATAAAGAGGGAAGATGGGTTACCATACCGGTACAATGTAATTATGCAAATTGGATAGGTTGCGCTGTGAGAGGATTGTGGTGACTGATATACCGGCGAGTGATTTCCTGTGATCAGCAGTCCGGATTAAACTTGAGCTTTGCAGGAAGATGGGATCCGCAGTTAACTGCTTACCGTGGCTAGGCCACTAGCCGTGAGTCTATGTCGTACACGGATGGCCAGCAAGCACATATTATGATATGATATATGGATCCCCAAATGATGTCCACGGAGATAATCCAAACCAACCACATCATCAGCGTCCCTCAGATCTCCACGAAAGCTTCAGTTCCAACCTTATTCCCACCCTTCTCTTCCTCGCCCTCCCCTCGCTCCAATTCCAACTCTTCAACATCAATTCCAACCCCGCTCGCCAACTCCCTCACCCTACCCACCCACCTCTTCACAACAGGATGCATCTCCACAACCTTATCCAACGTAGCCCCTCCTCCCTCCCCTCCCTCCCCCTCCTCCTCCTCACCACCCCCCCGCTCCTCAAGCGCATACAACCAAACACCCCCCGGCGCAAAATATTCCTCCGCAAACACCCCGTCAAACCCCAACTCCCGCTTCGCCCTCTCCAGCTCCCCCCGCACCATCACCGGAGCGACGTGCGAGAGGCCCTGCAGAGCACCTAGCACCCACCCGATTTTCAAGCCGAACCGGCCGCCCAGCGCATAGCCCTCATCGAAGCCGGATTGGAGGTGTAGCGTTTTCCCCTGCGTGATGCCTGCGAGGTAACCGTGCGTGTGGTGGGTGTGGTGGAGGCGGGTTAGGTCCGGGTTTTCGCTGGGTGGGGAGGGGGAGCGGGGGTGGGGGTGGGGAGGAGGAGGAGGAGGGGAGGGAGCGGGGGAGATAGAGGAGGGGGTGGAAGGGCGGAGGGAGAGGGGGGTTTCGGAGCGCATTTATTTATTTATTTTTGGTTGCGGTTGTGGGGTGGGGGGATTTTTTTCTTTCTTTCGGGGGAGGTGAGGTTGGTGGGGTTGAAAGCGCCAAGATGATTAATGGGAGGATGCATGTAGCACATCGCACTCGAGTACAAGTACGGTACTGGGCTTGCGGCTCTTTTTTTATTAATTTTTTTTTTTACCCGCCGACCAGTTCCGAACGGTAGTCTACAACCTGTCTGACGGCAGTGGTGAGGCGGACGAACAAACAAATAAACGAGCCAATTTATAAAGATTACGAACGTATCATACCCACCATACCACAAGAAATCACAACGAAATAACGAAAGCAATGTCATTCAATCTCCGCTCCTGGATACCCTGGTCCGGCAGCGATTCTTCCTCCTCCCCCTCGGCACCCCCACCCCCACCCCCACCCCCACCCCCACCCCCACCCCCCTCCTCCTCACCATCATCAATCCCCACCCCACCACTACCACTACCACCACCCACCGCCCCAATCCCCGAACCAACCCGCCTCCGCCGCCAATTGACCCTCCTCCTGGGTGGGACCACCTTCCTAGCCCTCAGCATAGCACTAACCCGCCGCACAATCCACCGGCGCAAACTCTCGCTGGTGCCGAAGTACTACCATCCTAACAACCGCCCGCCCGCCAACCCCCCGAACGGCGCCCTCGACGCTCTGGAAGCTTTGAACCTGGCGACACTCAACACAATGAGCTTCGGAATGATGCTGGTGGGTGGGGGGATGTTCGCGATGGATGTGTGCTCGCTGGAGGAGCTGCGGGGAAGGGTGCATGAGGGGATGGGTGGGAGGGATGCGGCGGCGAGGGAGGCTGAGGAGGAGTTTGAGGAGTGGCTCGTGAGTGTACTTGCGAGAAAGGAGAGGAAGGAGGAGGCCAAGAGGATGGTGGAGAGGGAGGTGAGGGAGAGGGAGGCGAAGAGGAGGGAAGGAGAAGCGGGGGGTAGGGCGTTGGGGAGGGACATTGGGAATGCGAATAGGATTGATGTCGATTGATTTTGTATATAATATTATAAACTTAAAAGCAAGTTTGAAGGGCCAAGTGTTAGGCTGTTTCGCACATTCTTTTCATGTTTCTTTCCCCCGCGTATCACTACCGGTTAAACCTATTGATGCTACTCCCGAGCTGTTTTTGTACATTTTTCTCTCCCCATCTCGTTTTATACAGGTCCCCCCACTCATCTATCCATTTGAATGTTGGTAATAATACAGTAGTGATAAGAGGTACATCATACATGATGCCCTAGAAAAAAAAGGAGGAAATCATATTGGAATAACCGATCCCAGTCCTCCCATCCCACAATATCAAGCTCAACCCATCTCTCCTCCCACTCCAGAAGTCGTCACCCCTGCCTCCCCATCCCCGTCGTCCTCCTCATAAATCTCCTCCCTATCCATGACATATTCCAGTCTAACCGCGACCCCATCCAAGTTTCCACTTCTGATAATAGCCTCCAACTTCTTCATCCTCTCGCCATCATTGTCCCTGACCACCACCGCCTCGATGCTCCCCCTCTCATCCAATACTAGCGAGCCCCTCGCTCCGATGGACCAATTGATAACAATCAGGCGTACGGGGAGATCCCACTCCACGCTCTCGATCCTATTAGTCCATGGCTCTTGCACGTCTCCGATCCGTCCCATGCTCGTCAGGGTTTGCTCAAGTTTCTCCACAGCATCGAGACGTCGTGCGTATAATTGAAGTTTGGCGCGGAGCACACGAGCAAACTTCGCCACGTCGTGAGGATACTGAGCCCGGAGGCTGTGGACATGCAGGAACGGAGGAATTGTATGTCGGAGGATTGTGTAGGAGGTTGAGGTTAGGGATAGAATTATGTATTGGCGGTTTGTAAATTTTCCTTCTGAGATTTAGTTTTGCCCATAATGGAACAAGAGAAGAGGGGTAAAGGGGAAGGGAAGAGGGGAGGAAGAGGGGAGGAGGCTTACGATTTCCGAAGAGCTCAAACCGAATCCCGACGTTAACCTTGTGCGGGGGAGACGGGTCTTGGGAAGTGAATGTCGTCACGCCCGTCATACGGTATAATTTCTTTAACCGCTCTTTTTGTGAATACCTCATGTGTGCGATGACGTCGGAGAGGATATCCTCATCGGTGGCTTCTGCCTTCCCATCCGAGGCGGCACTGCCATTGCTGGTCTCGGTTCTGGGACCTACAGTTGATGTGACTGGTGTGGGATCTTCATAGCTCGGTATAACTTTTGCTTGCGATAGTATGGTCGATATCGGCAGCGTTGAGCGGTATGAGAGGAGCTCTGCTGTCAGAAGGCTTTTACGACGTTCGAGTTCGGTGAGACGCGCCTCGATTGTAAGGAGATCGAAGTCCTCTACTGAGGAGAGTTCATTCGATTGAGATGGCATGATTTTTTTTTATAATTATATTTTTGTCTCGTTTGATGATAATATTTGAGGTAGGTGGGTAGTGTGGTGGAGGGGGAGAGAGAGAGAGAGAGAGGGTCTGTAGAGTACCTGGTATGGTATGATGGCGATGACTATGGTGGGAGGTGGTCCGGAGGGTGATTGTTTATTTACGTAGGCAATCTTTTCCTTTTGTGTACCAGTACGGGTACTTGTACTGGTGCTGTACAGCTTGGCAATAAACTATGCGAGTATGATACCCGAGCAGACTGAGGGAGAATTGGGGTATATACGACAGAATCCAACACAAATATCGTGCCAATATATGATTGAAAATCAAGAGCATGGAGCAGGTTTGTACCCGTACAGTACTCTACCAGTGCAAGCGTTATGTTTTCAGGCACACAAGTATGGTCACCTGTCAATGAGGCTCTTGGACATTCCACCATCCCGGTATTTCTTATGCATGAGACAACTTACAGTTATTAATATGATTCGAGTGCAAGTGCAGTGAGTGTGAATAATTTACCGGTGTTCACATTCAGCTGGCATGTCTGTCCCGCCCATGAGATACGCCCTACAACGGTAGAATATGGCACGGCCCCCCTTCATCATAGCCCTGGTTGCAGGAATGTAATCGGTGAAAAACATGTTGCAGGTCTTATCGTGCTCGAGTTGGTATCATATAATAGTTCATGCAATATGATAATGCACGACTTCACTTGGGGCGGCGACAGAGAAGTTCTTTATTTTAAGCCTTCCGTTCCCGGCGCCGCACATTCTTGGCGTCTTAAGCAGGGTATGATACTATAAGCTCAGGGGGGATTCTTAGTTCCTTGCTCCCCCGGAGAAATTACCCTAGACTCCGCTCAATTCTGGCGGACTCCAAAACGCTCGCAACACTACTAAACTGAACGTGAGAGAGTGAAAGAGTGCGAGAGTGCGAGAGTGAAAGGGCCAGATATCCCTTTAAACAAGGCCAAAGGAACTGAGGCAGAAACAAGCTTGAATGCTATTACTACCGGTATTATAACTCTTTTTTGTCATCCCATCACTCCGGAACCTTTATGATACTCATCCCCCCCCGGTGTCATCCTAGGCAGCCTTGACAGTGACAGATTCTAGAAATAAAAGGAAAAGAAGGGGAGAAGGGGAGAAAAAAGCTGTGGAGACTTGAGAGCTATCCCAGGACCCTTACTGGTCCGTTCCTTCCTTGGTGGTCGCCACTCCTTTCCTCTTCCCGCCACGAACGAGAAGGACATCTGTTCTATTTCCCTTTCTGTTCTTAGCTTATGGTTGTTAGTACCCCTCCACTTACAGTAACCTAACCCCCTCCCCCCGAAGCCAGTGTGCGTGTGGTGCATGTCTCCAGCACCTCTTTCAGAGTCCCGCGATCCCCTTCTCCCCCTCACCTCCTCGTCCTCATCCACGACCCGAGCTCACCAGTCCAATTCCTTCGCCGAGCATCCCGACGACTTTGAACTCGAAAACATATACGTAGACGACCTAAAAACACATTATAGCTCGGACGATCCGGCGACTCCCTCCTCACCAATGACACGCAGTCGCAAAGACCGCCGTCACAACAACGACCGCTCGTCCGCGGCAAACATGAACTCATCCTCGTCCGTTGAGTATCGGCGCAAGAATGCTTCGGTGGATGGCCACGATCTGCTATCGCCCTCCATGCAGACGGAAGCGTTGTTACAGCGGGAGTCGTTCTCTCTCGATGATGACCACGAGAAGCAGGCCTCCGCGTCGCTGAGAGATCTACCGCCGCAGGATCAGAGGAACTTTGCCTTGCTGGTTCTACTCTACTTTCTACAGGGTGTTCCCATGGGTCTGGCGATGGGTTCAGTACCTTTCTTGCTAAAGAGTAGGCTATCATATGGGGAGATCGGAGTATTTAGTTTGGCTTCCTATCCTTATTCTATGAAACTGCTGTGGTCACCTATAGTCGACGCGATATGGAGCAAGAGAATGGGAAGACGGAAGAGTTGGATCGTGCCTATACAAACCCTCAGTGCGATAATGTTGCTGTGGCTAGGAGCAAACGCGGACAAACTTATGGCCGAGGCCAGTAGCAAACTGTACACTTTCACGTTTGTCTTTTTCTCACTGGTTATGCTTTGCGCGACGCAGGACGTTGCTGTAGATGGTGAGTTTTCCCCTGGATTTTCCCAGATTCAAGAAAGGCCTGTGCGCTAAGACAAGCATCCTACAGGCTGGGCCCTGACTTTACTTTCCGTTGAAAATCTCTCGTATGCTTCAACTGCCCAGACAGTCGGTCTTACCGCTGGGCAGTTTCTCTCGTTCACTGTATTCTTGGCGTTCAACTCCCCAGACTTTGCAAATCGCTATTTCAGAACGACACCATCCGATGTTGGGCTCTTCACCCTAGGTGGATATCTCACATTTTGGGGGTGGACATACCTCATCGTGACCCTTGGAATAGCAATCCTCAAGAAGGAGGAAAAAACCAGTAACCGTGATGGGCTGGTTAGCGTCTACAAGACCATGTGGAGAGTTATCAAGCTCAAACGTGCACTCCCCACCTCCCGGCATCCACCGTATTAGTTAGGAGTAATGCTAACGAACAAGCACAGACGTCCAGACCTTCATAATAATCCACCTGATTGCCAAAATCGGTTTCCAAGCAAACGATGCCGTAACAAACCTTAAGCTCCTCGAGAAGGGGTTCACACAGGAAGACATGGCCCTAACAGTCCTGATTGATTTCCCCTTCGAAATCGGCCTAGGTTACTACGCCGGAAAGTGGTGCGCATACTTCCCGCCTATGACTCTCTGGATGTGGGCTTTCGTTGGCCGCCTGTTGGCCGCAGTGCTAGCGCACATCACCGTCTGGATATTCCCAAAAAACGGCGTCGTTGAGTCCGGCTACCTCATGGTTGTGATCGCGGAACACATCTTTTCAACATTCGCTGGCACAGTAATGTTCGTCGCTGTGTCCGCTTTCCACGCTAAGATTGCCGATCCAGGGATTGGGGGGACTTATATGACCTTACTCGCAACGTAACTACTCCCCTCGCCCCTGTCCCTTCCAATGATGCTAACTAGCCCCTCAAACAGCGTAAGCAATCTCGGTGGCACCTTTCCTAGAATCTTCGTCCTAAAACTAGTCGATGCCTTCACAATAGCGACCTGCGTGGCACTGCCCGACGCCAAAACCCCCTTCGAGCCCTTCTCATGTGCCCTTGAGGGCGACAAGAAGTCGTGCAAGGAGCAAGGCGGCGTGTGCAACATCGAGCAGGACGGGTACTACATCACCAACGTGGTCTGCATCATCATTGGCGTGGTCACATTCTGGGGATACATTAAGCCCGCGGCGACGAGGTTGAGCGCGTTGCCGTTGAAAGCTTGGAGGGAAGCTAGTGGGCCTAGGTCACCTTAGGGTAGATGAGGAGGGGGGAAGTGTATTATATGAATTTTTCTTTCTTTCTTTTGGCTCTCAATAGGGGGAGGCTTTTCTTGAATAGGTGAGATTGGATATGATAGATTCCGGGTGGGTACGTGGGTTGGGAGTGTTGCGTTATACCAGTTGGAAAAAAAATATAAACTAGGGAGGAAGCAAGCAAGTGCGATACCAACGATGTTTGTGATATGTATTCAAAGTATCTGGATTTTTCCTTTTTCCTTTTTTTTTGAAAAAAGTGGGGATATATCTGTACTTAGATGGGTAAATTTGTTTGTTTGTTTGTTGGTTATCATTGCTATCACATATAATACTCACAAGACATCACTCGGGGCGGAAGGAAAGAAGAGAAACCCGGGCACCATGCAGTATTTATTACAACAGTTTGTGCGTGTGCTTGCTTTCGTGAATATACAATACGATACCAGGCAGCACCCACGGCACGCCGGAAACATCATAATATTAGGAATAAGACGGTTAAGTTATGACGGACAGAATACAATATCCCCAAAGCCTCCCATCCCACCCACACGGCCCCAGAAAACCATCCATCAATTACAAAGGTCTTTGAAGATAGCATCGCAAATCTTGATTTTGGTATGATAAAAGGGGGGGGGCTCAAGAGCCAGGCATGACTTGGCAAATACCTGCCACCTACCCAACTAATGGAAAAGAGGAATGAAATGGAAATAAGACTAGCAAGCAAACATGATTAACGGAGAAGATAGACTATGATAGCTATCTAGCGAGCCCTCTCGAAGGAAGAATGCTGGATAGATAGAAATGTATATACTAATATACCATAGTCATTCCTGCAATATAAAGTATTCCCCCCCCCCGCCTCCTCCCCGCCCGCCCACCCGCCAGGTCTCGGGGATGGTATGATACTTTGCTCAGCTAAGTGCACCTGTACCGTGCATACCAGAAGATTTACGATATCAGTGGGAAATCATAGTCTAGCTATCATAGTAAAGTCAAGGGGAAAAAAAAGTCCTTCAATGTAACACTCATTGCTCTTCTTCTCCCGACCATACCCCCCTCCCGTTCTCGCTCTTGCTCAGATTTCATGTGGGACTATCGTATGGTGCCTACATGCTAACACGACTACGTCCCCGACAGTGTGGATAGATAGCTGCCTACCTGCATACGGTCCCTAGGCAAAAGTGTTCGCGTGAAATCGCTTAGCCGGATGTCTCACATTTTCGCGAACACTTTTGCCTAGGGACTTTTATATAGGTGTAATACGGATCTAGCGTGGATTGGAGGAGGATTGTGCTGCTGTTGTTTGTTGTCTGTTAGCCGGGTAGGGTAGTGCTGTTGTGGGGTGGTGGGTGTCCGATCGTCGGTCTGGGGGTGGGCGGCGCCTGTATGATATGACGCTTCGTGCTGGCTGATTCGCACGCCGGGCGCTGTTGGTGCGCGCTTTTGTTGGCGTCATTGGTCATCACTCGGTCTGCGACTCTGTGGGAAGTTGGCGTTTTTGTATCGATGCCGGCGGTTGTTGGACCTGGGAGTTGCATCATACGGGTTTCCCGCCACCCGGGGGCGGAGTGTATTGGAGCAAAAAAGCGCCTAAGTTAGGGCCCTACTCTAGTGGTGGATGAATTTTCTCTGCCGGAGACATCCCTACGGCATCGCACAACCGCAGGCCAATCGTCAAGAAAGACCCCAATCCCGGTGAAGCATGTGGGAAAAACCAACAAAGATAGTAGGCAAATTGGAATGCAAAAACTCCCTGAGTAATGGGCATCTTAGTTATTATACATACAATAGCTAGTAACCCTCACTTTCCCCGCTTTCTGTCTCGGCATACTCTCCTTCCTCTTCGCCTTCCTCTCCCATGTCCTTCTCTAAGAGGTCTACTTGGAGCTTTGCATTGTAGATTTTTGGCTTCCCGCCGGGGCTATTCCAACTGTGGAGGGTGACGGTGCCGGTTGAGAGGCCGAAGCCGTTCCAGCTTGTAGCTGTTGAAAGACGTTGGTTTAACAAGAACCTAGTTGGTGTCACAGAGTATAACTTACCAGCAAGAACCGGGGCACTCGGATGCCAACTAGCATCTCTTACGCAAGTCCTCCAATCTGTTGCACCGTCACCCCAATGGTATGCGTTATACATGAGGTCGGAGTCCATCGGCCGAGAGTCAATAGTCGCATTGTAGACATCGATTGTTGCCGCTTCGGTTGCATCAATGTTGTAGATTTTGACTTTGCCGTCGGCAGAGCCCGTATAGACGTATCGGGATCCGGTCGACGTTGGCGGGGAGAAATGGCAGCGGATAAGCGTCTTAAGCACACTGTGGCCTCTGTAGGTGACAAGACTGCAATCATCAGGGTGTTTGGTAGGTGGCTCGGTATATCTGTTTGAATTAGTAATCATATTTCATGAATCAGGAGATTGATGTAAACGCACCGATCTCGACGATAATCGAAACCGGTACCGTAATTTTTGTGAGCCATGGAATCGAATTTTTCCTTATCCATCATTTTTCTGCAATTGTTAGCTCAAGGGCTCAGCTGGGTGAGCCTGCATACAATAATCACTTACCTTATATCCCACAATTTCATCGTCTGATCTTTGCCATTTGAAAGCACATATCTCCCATCTCCCTTGCTGTCAACATATGTCAAGCCTTCCGTATGTCCGACAAAGACTCCCACTTCCCTCCCGTCCGCCATACTTCTTCGATCCCAAACCTTGACTGTGGTATCATCAGATCCGGAATAAATAATGTGAGGAGAAGCCCTATCGCCATAGCAGACAGCGTTAACATCCTCCCCATGACCCCCGAGCCTAAGAACCGGTGTTCGTGTTTCAATATCGTATACATAGAGACAGCCATCGTTCGCACCGGCAACGATCTCGCGACCATCCCCGGAAAATCTTATGGACCATATCTGTACCACGAATTAGCAACAACCAAGATCTGAAAACTTCCAGTAGGCAGGCGAACCCCATAACGCGGATCCATAGCATTCCGATTGTAGCTTCTACTATTGCTGAATTCAAGCGGGTGCATCTCATCGTCTTCCGGAGCAGTACTGGCTAAGCATACTCGAGTTGTGATACTGCTGTATGCTAGATGGCGATTATCTGGTGAAAGTGTAGCATCCGTAATGGTCCATCTTCCGCCAATGTAGTCCACGGTTTTGTAATACTTCCACTGGTAAGGATTCGATGTATCATACATGCGCACTCGAAAGTCCTGAGAGCAGCTATAGAAGAAGTTTCCATCCTCAGAAAATTGGCCAGAGTAAGAGCGCTTATCATAGTGCGCTATGAAATCAGCATTGGTGGACGGCACCATTGACTTTCACATACATTAGCAGTGATACAAGAAACTCGGCAGAGGGGAGGATTGTCAAACTTACTTGTGCCATTAATTGAGTCAGCCTCCTTTCGCGGCCGCCAGTGTAGTATCCAAGTTCCCTTTGCAGTAGAAGTTTGCTAAGGCTTGTTTTTGGAATTGATTTCTTCCTCACCCCTGTTAAGTCTCCTTTGCTTTCCCAGCTCGGGCGTTTCGTAAAGTCATCCTAGAGATAATTAACTGTGGCCATTAAACTAATCAGGTTGTGTCGAGAAACGCACTGATCCGAATTCCCCAGACTTCATTAGCTTCCGCCCCTCTAGGTTCGGCACGGGATCGACATCTTCCCCACTCCTCAAACTCGCTCTGCGCTGTCGACGTCCAGGGAAGCTTCTACCTGCGCCAGAAGCGAGTATTAAGTGTCCGATGCGCAACGGCGAATTTCCAGAGAGTAAATAGGCCAGTCGTCGGGCTTGCTCAAGTGTAGTTCCGCCGACAAGATCCTCTTCCTCCTCCTCTTCATCTATATTTTGCTCTAGCCCCGATCTAACTGGATAGAAATACGAAAAACTCATCAGCTACATGGTTGGTCGGGAATGACCGATTAACTTCGGAGAGACAAGCTACCTTCTTCACCCTCAGAGTGCGAACTTGATGGCTGATAGTCCATGTTGTCTTTGTCTTCGACCTCACCTTGGCTGTAAATGTAGGCAAACACCGTGTAGTCAAAAGGTGTCGAGAGGAGAGGAAGGGAATAGTATTGGGTGTGGGTGTAGAAGGTGGGGTCAGAGTTTGGCTCCCAATACTGTCCAACCCCAGCTTAAATCAATGTTCGCTGTTTGAATTTATCACGGTACGGTATGTTCCGATGTCAGGCTTGTAGCAGTACTGTGTGGTAATGGAGGGGGTTTGATTCATTATCTCCGACTATCTCCCTACGGCCGCCAGCTTAAGGTTGGAGTACTTGGATGTGGGACTGCGCCTATCATCTCATGCAAGAATTGGACGCATGCAAGAACCGGAACAATCAGGCCTCAAGCCAGGGTGCTAGAGTTGCTCCCCCAATAAGAGCTTAGCGGAGGGCAGAAAATCAATTCACCTCCCCCCCCCCCGAGGCCACTCCTTCACCTATAGCCAAAGCGGGGAGTCCTAGACCTCTTAGCATGAGGTTCATTTATTCCAATTCTTAACGGTATCCGTGCTTCATCGCAGGATGGCCAAGGTTACACACGGAGCTCAAAGGCCAAACGAAACAGGAAAGCTAGAGCCTTGTGGAGTTTAGAGATATCGATCGGGCGGGGTCGGGGTACCATACAGAGAAGAAAATCAATACGGAAGATTCTAGGTTCCCATCTCTTTCCCTCGTTCATGATACAAGTATATATGTGCTGGTATCCGAGAGAATATTGCCTCGAGCGTGTTCTGGGATGGGTTGTTGGCACATTTTCGGGCGGTCCATCGTGCTGTCCGGGGAGCGGTACTGGGGGTGTATCATAGTACCGGTATTCGCGGTCTACCATGAAGCGGCTCACTCTCCTCCAGATCTACAGTTTAGTACGGGCGATAAGCTTCCCCCACCGGAGGGGTTGCAGCTGTGCCCGCACAGTATTCACGCCACACCCGTTGCCGAGACAGTTTTTCCGGGTCTCATGGTCCATCGTTATCACCATTCTAGCACGGTGCTAGATCACGCACGGTGCGTCAATCATGGCCCAGCACCCGATTGTGCAATTCAGAGCTCCCGGTCTAACTCTACTTGAACTCCAGTATTCAACCGTATGCTATGTAGTCAAAAATTCCCTTCTTTGGAAAGCGGGCTAAGGACACCGCAAAAACTCAGCCCCTTTCCCTCTCCCGAGAGGGACCTTACTGAGAGGGGAAAGCCCGACGACATGGTCAGCACAATCATTTAAGTTTTCGCTTGTATTATACGGTGCCGTGGAGAAAGGTACCGGTATTACACATCGCTCCTGTCTGGAAATCAACCCTATTGAATGTTTCACCAAAGAGGCCGCCTGGAGCGAAGAGGGATTACCAACCTGAAGCCATGATTGCTCATCATTTGGGTGCTACCTACACGATTTGAACTTTCCGGTTGGATCCCGATATCTCCTTTAATACCGGTGCCGGTAGGCCTGGTTATCGTGCGTATGGTGTGTATGCAGTATGTGCTTGTAATTTCTGGTTCGGCGACCCGTATCTGAGGCTCCAACTGCGTACGATACTCTACCGCATCATGAGGGATAGAGTAATGGTAGGGGCGGAGTGGTGGTTGTGCTCAGCGAAAGCCGGTCGGCAGGTTCCCAGCGCGCCGCCACTTCCTCCCCGAAATCATGCAGCGCATTCTTCCGAAACGTTCAAAGCATTCAAATTTGGCCTTCCCAAAGCTAATTGGTCACACGGATCATCTAAAGGCATCTGGCCATCTCAAATAACGACGCCTCAGAAGGACACAGGCCATTTGCTCGTAGTAGAAGAATACTAGTACTTAGATCCCCCCTTGGGCTTCCAGGAAACACTACTCTCAACTTTTGCGCCGACCTGAATCAATTTATTAGAACGGATGCTCGTCCGGATTCTAGTAGTTCAGTGCAAAGCCTAGCCATTACCAGCGACCGTTGTTTGTGTGATGCATCTCCTCAAACCGTGAGGAAGGTTTCTGTATTACTATGGATGAGTATGATACGGTAACAATAGTAGAGTGTCAGATTGGTTTCACTAGACGAAAGAGATAAGGGTATTTCTAGGCGAATGCTAAGTTAGGCGAATGTGATGTGTGGGAAAAGGATTGGGGGGGCCAACAATTGAACCCACGAGCTCTGAATGATGGCAAGACTTCTGCGCTGCATTGCAGGTAGAACTCATGCATACAGCGGGCTCATGTACTCGCACAGCAATATACTACCGGGAAACTGCTCTTGCCCGTACCGGTGTTGTACCAGTAAAAGATTCCTGGCAAATAGTCACGAGTCTCGAAGTGTGGGCATTTGAGCCAGCACCAGTACGGTAGGTACAGTATGTAAGAATAGCTTTGTATCTGTGCTGAAAGCAGGGGCATGCAGGGGGCTTATGCTGAGAAGCAGTAAGCCAGGATAGAGATGTCCAGTGCGACGCTTTTGCCTCCACAGCTTTGGATATTGGTACAGTACCGGTAGTCATGATCAGCACTCAAGTGTGAATGATTGGGGAGGCGTGATGTCCTAGAGTTGACTACCGGTACAGTAAGCTGCCGTATGTGTTGAGCTCAATGGTAAAAACCAGCTGTATTAGAACGGCCGAGTTGAAGCTGAACATTCTGGGGATTGCTACCTTAGCTGTCTAAGTGGGACTCTGCTGCGCGGACAAACTGTCTTTGCCCAGGTACGGAGATGGGGGGGGGGTTTTTTCTTTCGAAGAGGGGTGAACCATGACGGTGAAAAGAAGACGGGCCAGGAGGAGGGCGAGAGGCTGGTCGTCCGGTAATTGATCCGAGGGCACGTGCAGTGCGGTGCTTCAGCATTGCATTACAATCTCTTTCCTAGCATGGGTTTCTTCTTCTTTCTCTGCTTAAGGATAGCTACCGTAGTATGAAGGATTCCAACTATCCATCGCCCGCTAACCCCACACAGTGAATTAATTTTCTTGCACGCCGTTGATTTTAAGCTCCGGGATTCATGCTGGCTGGGCCTAGAATTTCATCCTTTACATTTTCTAAGTAATACAGCTGGAGATACTGATGCTAGCACTGTATCTTCTATTATTTTACAGTCTTCATTTTTTTCCCCCGGTTTTCAATATTATTATTGGCCAGGGTTTGGATAGAGTAGAATAATTTCTTTCTTTTTTCTTTCCCCTTGCTTCTTTTATACTATTTTGCCTGCTCTTGGTACCCGTACTTGTACTCGAGTATCAGTACCTGGTTGTCTGGGATTCTGTGACCTGCATAGTTGTGGAGAGGGCACTGCAGCAGCGACGCGCTTTCCTAAAAAAGAAAAAGAGAAGAATAAAAAATGCAGGAAGGAAAAAGAACTTAGCTAGGGGAGGTGAGCACCTACCGTACCGCTCCCATCTCGTGCAGCTTATAAGCTAAGGTCAGCCCATACGTCTTGACTCCTTCTCTCCTCCCTCTCCTTCTATCTTCTCTCCTACATCCACCTCCAACCTCCCTATCCCTTCCCCCCTACCAATCTATAACAGCTCTACACCCTTCGGACATCTGTGCAAATACAAACTTTAACAGTAAAATCAGTCAAAATGGTCGCTCGTGTTCAGCATCCTGCTCCTGCTTTCAAGGGAACTGCCGTCGTTGATGGTAGCTTCGAAGGTGACCCCTCGACCTTTCTTGATTTTCTACCCCCCCAATGTGATATAAGGCTTAGGGATGCTGATTGCCTTCAATAGAAATTTCTCTTGAGGATTACAAGGGAAAGTGGCTCATCCTTGGATTTATCCCCATGGCCTGGACTTTTGTTTGGTATGTGGCCTCCTTCGTGAGTTTGAGCACTATTCTGTGGAATCAGTTACTAACTCCCGCTTTGCCATCTTCAGCCCGACTGAAGTTAGTCGGCCCTTCTACACCTACATGTGAATTGAGGGCTTAAACTAAATATTATTTACAGATTATTGCTTTCTCTGATGCTGCCAAATCTTTTGAGGAGCGTGGTGCCTCAATTGTCTTTGCCTCTGTTGATTCTGAGTATAGGTTAGTACAGTCGCACTTTATCCAAGTCAAATTTGGTGTTGGCGTTGTGATTAGAATGGTAGCTGACCCCGTTATAGCTTGCTAGCTTGGTCCAGTACAGAACGTAAAGACGGAGGTCTTGGGAATATCAACATTCCCTTGTTCAGCGACAAGAACCACAAGCTTGCTAAGGATTATGGAGTTTTGATCGAAGAAGACGGAGTGGCCCTTAGGGGTTTGTTCATTATCGACCCCAAGGGGACGATTAGACAAGTATGCACATTGCTTGATCAGATATCTTTTTTTCAGTGACTAATGTGGATAATTGCTAGATCACTATCAATGATCTCCCCGTCGGAAGGTCCGTCGATGAAACCCTTCGCCTTGTCGACGCTTTCAAGTTCACCGAGAAGGTATGATGAGACTTCTACCGTTAATCCGGTATATGGGGACTGACATAGCACATCAAGTACGGTGAGGTTTGCCCAGCCAACTGGAACCAAGGAGGCGAAACCATCAAGGCCAATCCCAAGGAGTCAAAGGAGTATTTCAATAAAGTCCATGGTTAGACATTGGGTCCGGCTGGTAGTGGTGGAATCACGTTTCATGAGTTTGTCAAAATAAAAATAAAGGAAAAAAGCAAAGAAGCGTGCATAGGAAGCGGTTGCTGGTATCGTGCTCGTCCCCACTCATGTTAATAATTTCCTTTTGGATCTACTGGTCTTTCTGGAACTTTTTCTCTCTCTCTCCTCGCCCTTGATATATTTTTTCCTTTTGAAAATAAAACTTGTTTTTCCAAAAAACTTTTTCGCACTTTGACACCCTGGGGAGTTCCTTTGGCCTTTTTATTCCCTTATAGTAAAGGAATTAGGGGGATAAGGAGGTTCTGTTTCTATAAAGATTAGACGAGCAATCTAATACTTTCATACTGTGAATGTTTTGTTATGTTTTAGGTTTCCGGGGCTGAGCGCTGCCATTAACCCAATCATCCGCATTGAGCATCTTATATAGGGCCTATATCTTATTGTTCCAGTACTGCGGACGGGGGTATGATAAGATAACATAACGGGGAGCAACGGACGGAGGGAGACAGCGAACACCCCTACTAGATTTGTGGTTTTTCGGCCTATTGCTCGCTGCCCTTCTCTATTCATTGCCCCCCTCCCCGCTATGTCAAGGTGTTGGTGGATCAAGATGTCTGCAGTAGTGCGCCTGTGGCAGAGATTTTGGGTAATGAATGGGATGGGAAGCAAGACACGAACGAACGCAGAATAGTGACCCGAATCCTACTAGAGTGCTGATGGGAATATGTGGCTTCCACACACAAGGGGCTTCCTGTGAAATGTACTTTGTAGTACTGGTAGAGCGCCATGTCCTAATTATTTACTTAGGATATTGTGCCTACGAGCATCAAATATAAGATCAAGTTTCTTTTTGTGAAAAGGATAAAATCAATTGTTTGTGCTTGAACTTGCTAGCTGGGAGAAAAGAAAAGAAAAGCAAGGGGAAAAAGCTATCGTATGATATCTCGTAATCTCATGACTCTCATTTCAACCCCATCTCATCCCATCTCATCCAATTCCAAAACTCGAACCTAGATCCTCCTCCATGAGCGCAAAGAGAGGGGGAGGAAGGGAGGGAGAGAAGGGAAAGAAGGGGGAAGCAAAACGAAAACAAAAAAACAAAAAACAGGTTGGTATCCCTCGAAAAGTGGAGCATGAAAGCTTAGCTACCTGCAAAAAAAGAATGTGGGGGGGGTTTTTTTTTGAAATTTTTTGAAATTTTTTTGAAAGAAACTTAAAGGTGAGCGAATGTGTAACTTGAAGCCTAGGTTGGGGCTGTGTCCTACCTCCCCTCCACCTCCTCTGACTTCTAGATGAGGCTAACTTCTCCACCGTGGTATACGGTGTTGCTATCGGGGGAGGTGTTAATGGTGGTGGTGCGAGTGGCGGGGGTGGTGTTGTTGTTGGTGGTGGTGACATCCTCAGGATTGGTTTCGTGTTGGGATGTCCCCAAACTGCTCTCTCCGTTCCAAAAGTTGTCGGGTATGTCGTCTCCATTCCCCTGGGTTCCTGGGGTGGTGGTGGTGGTGGTGGCGACTGCGTCGTCGTAGATGCCATGACGGTAGGTGGGGTGCTTCTTCTTGCCCATGCGACCCTCGAGTTCGTCAGTGACAGCAGCGGCCGGTTTGAAGTCTACCGGGCTGCCATCTAGGTTCGTGAACGGGTACTCCCGGTTCGCAATACTACTCAACGCTCTTCCAAAGAGCCAGGGGAATGAAATCAGCGGCATATCTCTGGCTTCCTCAATAGTGAATTCCGCCAGTTCTTCCAAACCCTTCGCGCCCGCGGGGATGTTTCCCTCCCCTTGTGCCCTTTCATTCCCGCTGGCCCTCTTGGCTGCCCTCTTTGCCGCTTGCTCGGCTCTGGCAGCGAAAAACCCCCTCTTCGCCTTCACCATTTCCTGATGCGTCACAGAATACATGGCTGCGATAAAGGGGCCCATTATGATATCATCTTTACTGGCGACAACTTCGTATATGATCTTCTTGAAGGTATCCTTCAATCCGCTGCAAATGTTGGCAATGTCTTCGTGGAATTTATAATCCTTCGTTGCCATCGAATGATGCATGATAAATGTAGATATGACCTCGAACTCGGTATAGATATCGTGTTGAGCCATTATGCGGCGCATTGCCGCATCGTATCGGATTTTGATTGCTCGTGCGACCTCAAGTATTTCCTCATCAAGAGTATATGCATTGAGGATGCGATCATCAAACTCCAGTTCGAAGGCGGGAACAAAATCGATTTTCGACACGGAATCGTATAAGACCCCTAGGATCTTGTCAGAGCGATATGTTTTCTCAGGCTCCTTTTCCATAAAGTGAGGGAATGTCTTTCGGCGGAGCTCTGGGGGCATGATAGCTGGCTCCCCTGACTTCACATAGTCGACTGCGTGAGAATGAAGGGTCGCAAGTCGGAAACCTATTGATTTTTAGCACACTGAAGGAATAGGACCAGGTGAGTTGATTTACATTCGTTAGACTTCACTCCTTCGTCAAGCTTATCTGCCCATGCGAGATGAGCATTGGCTATAGTACCTAGTTTGTCATTCTTCATATAGTTGACAAAAAATTTGGTAATATCACTAATCTCAACGTCGCGCGCTAGTTCTCTTGGTGCCTGTGCTGAATAGTTCATTGGCTCGTAGTTGCTTATACGTGAGGTGAGTTTTTTGTCCCAAATTATAACATAATCGTCCCCATCTAGGTCACCTCCAGAGAGCATATTGGGTAAGTCTCGATCTCCCTTCTGCGAAAATACGACAACATTACGCAAATGGTGTAGCTCTTTGGCGTTGACAGCCATAACCTTGCGAACATCGCCGGGATGAAGAGAAGGATTTCGTGCGATTACACATGGTCCCTCAATTATTCGGGATTCCCCGGGTTGGTCCGGGTCGGTGACCTGTAGAAAGATTTGAGGGAGCGGGGTTTCCGAATTGTCTGCATCCCCATCTTGAGGATAATAGTAGCCATCGAGGGTCCCAGTCTCATCCACTACCCCAAGCACAAACGCACCCTCTTCAATCATTATTTTAGCCTTCTCTTTCAGGTATTTGATGGTCCATGCCCGCCAAAGCTTCAGCATAGATATAACAAATGGCTCCCGTCGACTCATGAACCCTGCACGGATCATAGCCGCAATGGCCAACGTAGATTCGTTGGGGTCGACGTTTTTGCAAAGTAGCCTGACCGCAACCCCCGGATCAACCATCGCTTCCTCATAGGATTTCAGCATAAATTGGAGTTTGTCTTCGAAATAGTGGCCAGGAGCGCCCAGACTGGTCAGTACGATGATCAATTGTCGATTGAGGGCAGCGGTGGCAAACTTGGACCAGCGTATAACCTCCAGAATGTTATGTTTGGCCTCAAATTTGAGCTGGCTAGGCCGGATGTAGACTTCGCGATGGTTGGCGTCCGGGCTAACTGCTAAGACGCCCTTGCGGCCTCCAAGCCGGAATTGAAAGCATGAGGGGGCAGGCTCCTTGTCGACCAATTTGAGACGAAGCTCAGTAGTGATCAAACGTGCCAAAAATTCAGAAATCTTGCCAACTCCATCGGAGAAGTTGTACCCTTCCGCGTTCACTATGTCTTCAGTAGTGCGAACATCAACTTTTACTCCACTGATTGCGCGGGTGGTAGCTACCGTTAAGAGATCAAATTAGTAGGGCCGTTATTGAAGGATGTTAATATACTTACAGAAGCATTGGCCGAGTCTTGCAGCGTGTTTTGCAACTATCCTAATTTCCTTGAAGCTTCCCATCCATGCTCTAATGTCTGCCGCAGAAAGGTGATCGGTCGAGGCAAAGAAATATGCACCATGTTCGCGGATTTGCGAATTGCCAAAAGCTAGGAATTCAAACTTTCGATCGCCAATGGTTATGCCATGGTCCAAGGCAGCCTTAACGCGGGTAAAAACCTCATTCATGATCTTTTTGTCCGTGGAATTTATGCGGCCCTGGAGAGGATTAGTGGTTTGGTTATAGATAAAAGGTGCTGGAAATATACCTGAAATTTTTCGTCGACGAACTGGACTCTCAGGAACCTGTCTATGTGCTCAGAGTACTGCCTCACAACCCGATTGGTGATCTCGACAGTAGGCGTAGAAAAATAAACCGTCGATGGGGTTATATTGGCTTTTCTAAGGAGTTGACAGTGATCAGGAAGCTTTAAGTGAATTGTACTCCCGGTAACCCCTTGAATGGTAAAGATATCCATTGGGTCATAATAGCGGACTCTTTTCTCCGCAACGTGTTCCAAAAGCGATATGGCTCCTTTAACGGGAAGCGCTGCTAGACGGTCAATAAATGGAGCAGTGATGTTATACTCGTTCAGGCAATTATGCGAAATGCAGACTTCAAGCTGATAGCGAACCGGGTAGGAAAGGAGGGGGGACGAAGCCTTGAGTTGGTCTAGAAAAGAATCCGAGTGCTGAATACGTTGGATACCGATGTAGTCCCAGATAGGATCACCTTTTTTGGATAGCGTCTTGAAGTCCTTTCGGACATTTATCTTGATGTTGAAGTCTTTCAACGCGGAAGTCATGTCGTTGAAGCCGTCAGACTCAGCCTCCTTTGCCCCTACTTCGAATCTATAGGTGGTCCAACGGCCTAATATTTGGTTAGCGGATATATTTCTATGAAGCTAGAAAGCGCCAAGTAGTGCATATACAAACCAATGTTAATAATTTGCCCACGTTGCTCTAGGGAGACAGGAAGACCCGTTCTTGCACTGTTATCGAATGTAATAGACGTTTGACGAAACCAAGCATTCCAAGAAGTCCAGAACTTCATGCGGTCGTCAATAGATAGGCGTGGATCGTGTAATTTCCTCCAGAAGAAAGGGGCCGAAGGGAGATCGATCAAAAATGCGCGACCCGAAGCAGACGAAGTCTCCAACTCAATGAGTTGCTCTAAATGGGCGAAAGGAATCCGAAAGCGATATCTCTCAAATCTTTCGGTCGGCTTGATTTTAGGTGTATTGCTACCATCATCGTCATAATCACCATCACCTTCTTCTGCCTCTTCTTTCCGCGGGCTAGCGTCGGGGCTGGTATCATTTTTCAACCATATCTTGAAGACGATATCGAGAGCCCGGCGGTACAGGTCGATCTCAAGGCTTGCCTCGTCTTGATCTGCGGTTGTGAACATCGACATCATTGTATCCTCCTGATACAGTATTCCGAATTGGAGCAGACTGAGCTTAAAAACCTGTCTCACGGGAAAACTGTTAGAAATTACATACTGAAATATCACATAGAAGCTGGGGGATGCAAACATATTTTTGTTGATAGCTCTTTTGCCTATCAATAGGACTTTGAATCGTCCTGTGTTTTTGTTGATTCTCTAAGCGGAGCTTTAGAGAGCCGTTAGGGCCCCCTATGCCTAGGCTATAACTGAAGGGCTCTTCCCAAAAGGGCCTTTCAACGTTGCTGGCCATATCATAGTCAGCAGCGGGAAACGAAAATGAGAGATAGCAATACTCACGAAAGTTTAACCCTTCCATTGCCGTCCGAGATCCCTGAATCGTTTTGGTAAAGCTCCAAGAGCTCGACTTCGCCGTATTCCGAGAAGATATTATAAAGTTGATACAACTCCAATGAAAGCGGAATGCCTGAGATTCTGATAGAGATGTCGTCGCTCTTCTTCCAGTCGTTTTGGATTAGGATAGGGAGCCCCCGAGAGCTGTGAGAGTTATTGCCGTTCGGAATGTTGATGCTGGACCCCATGGGAGCCATGCTTTCAGATGGGGAGTGGTTGCTTGGGTCTGTATGTGGGTTGGGGTGGGAGTTGCTGTAACTAGGACGGCCGTTTTCTCTATCGCTATGATAGCCCTGTCCTACGTCACCACGGTCACGCGTGTTCCGTGCGACAGACCGGGGAGCAAGGATTTTGGTACGGCTGGGAAGCGATGTGAGCATGGGTAGAGCGCGATCGTTGTAAAACCTACGATGGGATTCATCGTTATTCCGAGATCTGGTCGGACCTCTTCTACCTAGAGGTCCTAGATAACCGCGCCTGGACGAAATTGGATTTCCCCTCAAAGGTGCTGTTCGTATGGATGCAGGCCGTGAAGCAGTATTTGTCAGCGTTGGCCGAGTGGGCTGGTCGCCATTTCTCAAACTCGTGGCTGTCTGCCGAATCCCCTCTCGAGCGGGAAGAGGTAGTTGAGAAACAGGGGATACAGCTAGATACGGATTTGCCCGGGGGTTCAAAGTGCTTCCTGAAGAAGGAACAGGCTGCACATTTTCTGCTCTATGGTGGCTCATAGCAGCAGGAGGCGCCATCTCCTAAACGAAAAAGTGCTCAGCTGGCTATGGCAGGGCGGTTATCTCGGAAGGCTGGAGCCAAAGGTGATCACACTAGATGGCAGCAGCGCCAGCAGTGGTAGGCAATTATCAAAAGGTGGTGACCCTCCTCCAATTTGGAGAGCAGTGGCCGATGAGCAGTGCGGGCAGTTGTGCAGGGAGTTGAGGTTAGAGAACTTTGGGGGGAGGTGCGGGGGAGATGTGGTGGTGGTGGGGGGGAGAGAAGATGATCGGAAGTGGTTGCTGTGTGCCGGTAGATGGATAGCAGCAGATTGTGCAAATTTCGATCTTGATCAGGAATGTGCCCGCAGCGGAATGAAAAGGAGCTGCATAAGTTACTTGAGATGAACACCGACAGCCAAAAAAACCAAGTTAACTACACCCTGAGGCCACAGACTAGTAGTGGTAATGCTAGGATGCGAATAAGGGTTTGTACGCATGCAACGTTATCATGATGGGTGGGGGGAGGCATTGGGCACCCCAGGGAGTTCCATATTCTGGTGTCGTGGATATAAATGCGGGCGGTTTAAGGAGAGGAAGACGAGGAAGGTTGATCAATTTATATACTCGCATACCGGTATGGGTGATATTAGATACCTGGAAAATGGACCAAAGGAGATATGACACTGGTAAAGCTGTCACATTCTGGACGATTGTGGCTGGTGATTCAAATACCGGTATGTACTCGGGTGCAGTATGATGCAGTAAAGCGGGGTTTTGATCAAATTCCAATAAGCTTATGGTGCCGTATCATACAGCCCGTCATACGGGGTCCGACCTTATGGCATCTTTCTGGGCGGTCCCTAGCCGTTACTCTTAAGGGATGAGCTGAACCTAAACTTTGACTAGAGCTAGGCTTGGCCCAACCATTTGTTTCTCTCGCCTCAAAAATCCCCGCCGTCAACTGAAAATAGGTGGTGGTGGTTGCGAATTTTTTGGCACGTGAAAGAAGTGTCAAAATTCACAATCCCGAGCCCCCAAACCTTCAAATGTTCCCCCCCCCCAGTGGGCCTCCTTCCGCTCCCTTACCACTTTCCCCTACCACCCTCCCCTCTGCCCTCACCACCGTTGCAACGACCAAGCTTGGGATGCACACATTTATACCGAGTCGGCATTTATTTTAATGGGAGTGTTTGCTCTCTCTGCATCTTCCTATCCAAATGCATCAGCCAGCAGAAGCCATATCTAACATTATGCCCGTGAGTGCTATTTTTGTTTGCCCTATGGCTCCTCAGTGGAGTGTGTCCCCCACTAATTTTTTTATTATCGAGTAGTCCAGTATCATTGTACTCACAGCATCGGTATGCAATGTATTTGTAGAGGTTTCACTGTTTTGGCAGAAGGTCCTTTATATTACTCGTCTTCCACGGACTTGCGGCTAAGCATGGAATAGAAACTCTGGGGATGGTATACACGCAAGAAGCCAAAAGAAGAGCTCCTGGAGAAGCTCGCAACAGCAAAATCTTATGAGGAGTGGGAAACGATTGCTACCCAACTAGACGAGGTATTGGGGAATGATCTCTGGTAGGTTCTGTTGCCTGTGCTCGTATCGGCTTACCTGCCATGCCCCTGTACTTGCATACCTCCACCTAGTGCTATGGAACGCTGATTGTATCAAAGGCGGCAAAATCCGACAAGCAAATATTATGACTATAAACTAATTCTCGATCGTCTTCAGAGTTTATCGGAAGCCAGGGAAGAGGGGGACATCTTACGGCTAGTTAATCTTCTGCGCTCCGGTACATATATTTTCTATGCCAGTTTTCTTTTTGGGCTGGGTAAGTGCCGGGTGCTGATTAAAAAATATAATCAGGTCTTCTAAGAAACCTCGGAAATATCTCCAACATAAATCTGTATAATCGGTCTTACGCTGGGAGCAAGCGGCTGATCGAAGACTATATCTCAGAAGTTGGGGTCTGCTTGGAGCATATTGCCTCGCTCCCACCTCTAACATCCTTAACATCGCAATCAAAACTTGACTTTCTTCATGATACTCGTCAATCGTTTGGCCGTTCAACCCTGGTTCTCCAGGGGGGAGCAATATTCGGTTTGTATCACCTCGGGGTCGTAAAAGCACTTCATCTTCGTGGCCTGTTACCAAGAATCATCACTGGAACCGCAGTTGGAGCACTTATAGCAGCCCTCGTTGGGATTCATACTGAAGATGAGCTGCTCAGGTTTTTGTCGGGCGGTGGCATAGACCTTAGCGCTTTCGATACTAGGGGGGGAGAAGGCAGCTGGAAAAGGAAGATAAGCCGGTTCCTACAGTATGGCTACTTCCTAGACATTGGAGTTCTGGAAGAATGTGTACGAGCAAATGTGGGAGACCTAACATTTGAAGAAGCCTACACACGCACCAAAAGAATCTTAAATATCACCGTCTCCACAGCTGGAAAGAACGAAGTCCCGACTTTACTTAATTACGTCACAGCGCCAAACGTCCTAATCTGGTCCGCAGCCTGTGCATCAAACGCGACATCAACAATGTACGATAGGGTAGAGCTGATGTGTAAGGACGAAAACGGAGCCATAGTCCCCTGGGCCGCACAAGAGATCGTCTGGCAGCCATGGACTCGGGTCTCCTATACCGACCGCGAAGCACCAACGACTAGAATAGCAGAGCTCTTCAACGTAAACCACTTCATAGTCTCTCAAGCAAGACCCTACCTAGCCCCGTTTCTAACCTCCGACCTCCACCGTCACCGCCGCCGCGGCGTAACCCTCAAACTCCTCAGGCTGCTAGGATTGGAGCTCCGCCACCGCCTCAGCCAACTCGACCTCCTGGGCCTCCTCCCCTTCTCGGTCCGCCGTTTTCTAGTGGATGAGACCATCCCGGGTGCTAGCATAACCGTGGTCCCCCACCTAAAGGTGATGGACTTTGAACAGTTGCTGGAAAACCCCACGTCCGAAACGCTGGACTACTGGATCCTGAAAGGCGAGAGGAGCATCTGGCCTGCTGTGGAGCTTGTTAGGGTTAGATGCGAGATCGAGTTCGCGCTTGATCGGCTGTACCAGAAGATTCGGAATAAGCCGCCTGGCAGCGGTCAAGATTGGGATATGACGGATGAGCATGGCGGCGCTGTGATGGGGATGACGAGAATGGGGAGTGGAGTTTCCACCGGTGGTAGTGGGAGTAGTATTAGTACAGGAGGGGGTGGCAGTGGTGGAGTTGGTGGAGTTGGTGGAAGAACAAGGATAAGAGCCAGACAACGAGCAGCGAGTGATACGCATGAAAGATTTGGTGATCGCGGGGGGCCCGGATGAGGTATGCGGGATATATTTTAGGATAGCATTTACAACATAACCGGTTTCCTTCGAGTAATATCTAGTCTACAATGTAGCACTTTTTTGAGCGTCGCTTCTCTGGTAAACATCTCCAAACTCTTACACCCGAATCATGTCTTGGCCTCGCCAGAGTCACTACCCAGCAACAACCATAATCATCGAATCTCACTCACTCATTCGCGACGTATCGTATGCATGCAGCATCCCCACCACATCACATCCCGTCATGCGACCACCTTATCGGCACCATAACACACCACACCAACTCATGACGCCCTCACCCACCCACTCCCTCCGTCCATGCACCTGTGATTATCATTCTGTTCTGCCTTACTGTTTTGGGCAGAACAACCATGCCCCATCCATCGGGCTCCATCATTGCTGTGTCCGCAACAGGTTTAATCATACTACGTGTCCGGCAAAAGAAAAAAAGAAAACGGAGGTCGACGGAGGAAAAGTTTGATACCGGTAGCAAAGGGGAAGGGAAGCAACCCAACTAATGGCACCACGATATCTAGGGGAATTCTACTAGTATAATATAACGTACTGTGGCCCTTGAATGGTGATAAAACTTTTTTAAGTTTGGGTGCTTTGTATATACATCTACCATAGAGCGAGCATTGGGGGGGGAGGGGGGCTCTGATATTTACAAGGAGACCTTCCAAAGCGCAAGAAAATGCAGTGACTATACAGATCCCAAAAAACAGAAATTAAAACAAAAGATGGGTGAATGAAGACCCGGGGACAAAATTTGGGGAAAGGGGGGGGGGGGATATTAACATGAGTGGGGAAGAAAAGAAGAAGAAAAAAAACAAAAACGGGGGTTAGCCAATACAAAAAACGTCCCGAGTCCAAAAATTTGTGTTTGGTTTTTGGTTGTTGAGCCCGCTTGGATTTTTACCAATCGAGGATCTTCTTGGGGAAGAATTCGTCAATTAGCTCGGTATAATACGGCTGTTGGCACACACACAAACAACCACAAATTAGCAAGTGATCCGTCATGATTGATGTTACCGACAAACCTTCAACTCCGCCACAACCGGCGGCGCATCGCTCTTCGAGTAAAGGTCGTAAGGGTTGAACTCTTGGACGGCCTTCAACATCTTCCAGTCCTTCTCGTTCATGAAGTGCCTATACGCGCCCTCTCTGTGCCACGGGTAGAACGAGTGATACCTGATCATAGCCAGTGCCTCTGGTGGGAGCAAGCACTGGTCCTTGACGACGTGGTAGAGGTACTCGTCATGGCCCCAGGACAGGAGCAGGTTGTCGAGGCCACAGTGCGGGGTGTAAATGCCCATCTCCGTGCTGAAGATGGGGTGCTTGGAGTCCGGGTTTTGGTCGAAGGATTCAGAGAGGATTATACGGGAGTCGAAAGCGCAGCCGACTATTCGTTGGTCATATTAGCCACTTTTTCCTGGGTCCCCCACGGAGTGAAGAGTGAGATCTACCGGGGAAGGTATCGCCGACGACGTCCCATTGACCTTGAGCTCCGAAGAAGAACAGGAGCTTTCCTAGGTCGTGGATTAGGCCGGTGACTTGCATCCACTTGGGCTTTCCATCACGCCTCATGGCCTCGGCCGTCTGCAAGAGATGCTGTATCTGACTGAGAGAGGTGTCGGGATCGCTCTCGTCTATCAATGTGTTCAGCTTCTCCATTGCCTCCCAGACCCCCATTCTCGCACGCACGGTCGAGTGGAAGGCCTTGCGGGCTGCCATGTTGTACTCCAGGGTCTGCTTCTCGTGCTGTTCTTTGTACAATGCTTTGACTTGCGGCGAGGCGGTGACGTACTGGCGGAAGCTGGATTTGGGTTTGGAGTCTCCCTCGGTGGTAGCGGCAGTGGGGGTGGGGGAAGAGAGAAGGACATTGATGGCGTCGATTTGGTCCGAGACCTCTTCCAGCTCACGGCCAGATGGGAGGAGTGGGGGAGTTTCGGAGGTTAGTCCTGGAGCCATTTTGATCGTAGGAGGTAGTGCTGAGCGCTGAAGATGGGAGGTAGTTTGACGGAATATAAATATGCTGGTCTATATGTCGAGGGTGTAATATGTGTATATATTCTGAAGATCACTACTTCAATGCCGCCGGAGGGAAAAAGACAACGAGTGAGACTTGATCCAAGAAGTAGAGATTTCTGACTAACGATCCCTCTTAAGGCGAGAGATTGAGAAGGAAAGAGGTGGAGGGGAAATGGAAGGAAAGCACGTCTCTTGCTTTTATATACGCTACCCCCCCATAAAGATAAGATCAAAAAAAAAAACTAATCTCAGGATATCATAGTAGGGATAAAATAAAAAAAAGCATGTTCCATAGTCTAACGGTACGATTTACCGTATTACAAAGGACCCCCCCCCACAAATACAGGTAACGTATCAATTCCCGAATCATTACCCCACCACACCTCCTCACCCATATTATACCTACTTATACACGGCATCACCAACAATAGCAGAGGAGGTACTACTGCTACCACTACTACCACTACTACTACAGGCACTACTACTACAGGTACTACTACTACAACACTACTAGTAGTAGTAGTAAGGGGAGAAGGAGGATTAAGACAAAAATTTAGAAACGCTCGGGGGTTGCTTTTTAGTTGGATCGTAGGTTATTAATTAAAAATAATAATGGTATCATAATAATGAAAATAAAATAACCCCCTCTCCCCTTTGACCCTAATCCCCCCCCCCCCACACACACACAGTGGATGAAGAGGGCAGGAAATCAAGAAAAATCCGGTTTCATATCATACAACAGGTATCATACTCGAGTGCAGTAGGGAAGGAGGTTGAAGTTGAAGTTGAAATCATGCAAGGCAAGGCAAGCGGAGCGGACAATCCTCCCACCATAGGCAATTAATTAGCGAGAACAGTTGAGGGAGCAAAGAAGGAAGGAAGAAGCATCATAGAAGAACCCCTCCAGGCGGCGCTCCTCCTACACACTAGCCATATCATACCTGCATTAGCACATTATCATCATATGGTTCCGGGCAGCTATCACGCTTGATTGGGTAGTTATTTATTGGCCTAGACTACACCTTGCTGTCAACGAATGGGAGGGGGAAAGGAGGAGGGAGTGAGGGAGGGGATAGCTAGTGCTATTGTGAATGTATGACACCGGTAGGAATCTACGGGGTGACTATCTAATTGTATGAGAGAGGAAAGAAAAGGAAATAACCTAGACGTTAGAGAGGATGGCAGGTCTTATTTCGGTGTTCTAGTCTAGTCTAGCCCAGTCTAGCCTAGAATATAGCTTAATTAGTTCCCAAGGCTCAAGCTACCGTACCGCAACGGTTAACCTTATTTCTTGGAGTCGATCCCGATACTCCCCTGAGCGTGAAATACCGTACTCGAGCACTCCCGCAACAAAGCGCAGTACGGTTGATCTGCCGTACTGTTGAGTGATTGACTTTAAGACATCATACCGGTATCATATCATGGGGTGAATGGAATGCGGGGAGGAGGAGCGCCGCGGGGATTAAGTTTAACTAGCTGTAGCTCCTGACCTAGCACTTGTACTGTACTGTACCTGAACTAGTGCTGTAGTCAAGGACCCACGCCCTCTCGTCAGCAAGCTATCAATTGCAAAACCACTGTCACTACTGCTATGACCCGCCCGCCACTCCTAAACACAATTCATAAAAAATAATATTGCGCCTTGGTCTTCTCTCCGAGATGACGTAGATCAGCCCACCGGGTGTGTTGGACCACATTAACTGGTATCCGCAATTCTGTTAACTAGTCAAGCTAAACCCATCCTGGGCTGACGGAGATGGTGGATTTCAAGGGGTTCAACGGCACTCATGCGGTGCAGGTGCAGTACGGCCGGCAGCCTACTGTACCGCAACTAACACTTGCGTGCGACGTCAAGCGGCAACCAGCATATCCGCCCATCCATCCCACCTTCCATACATTGTCGTATTTCCCGTACCGGTATTGTGGCGAACAACAACATAAAGAAAACATTGATATTCTATTTCCACACATGGAAGTGTGAAGCGTGGATAGATGGATGAGCGGACGAGGGCTACCTATATTTGTAGATCCTTGTCGACATTGTACCCGTACAGCACTCTGCCCCGTGATCACTGTGCTGTGCTGTCAGTAGCTCAAATCTTAGGGATGGATGGCGAGAAAAGAACAGAGCGGACCGCTCCCTCCCGAGGTTCTGTGATGTAATATATACCAGTATTGTAGTCTACCCCAACCTAACTAAGGCTTTGGCTATGGCAGGGCGAGTTAGCGCAATTCTCGGGGAGGGGGGCGGCTATGGCTGGATCGAGGAGGGAAGGGGGCTGGAGCCAGGCGTGGGGATGGAATGAGAGAAGGAAGGATGGGACTACCGTACTGCACGAGCCGGTGATGCATGGAAATGATCGACGGCGAGGGTTTGGTACAAGGTATTTCTATCAGCTCTACCGGTGCTTGTGTTAGGGAGAGTGAGGATTCTCCGTGTTTTGGCGCATTTTTTGACATTGGGCTTGCTAAGGAATATGTAATACTAAGTGCGAGTGTGTATAATATCGATTTTCCATCTATCTATCTATGTAAAGATATTTCGCGACAAGGCATGACCAATACCCCACTTCGCCCTCTAAGCAGTAGCCGGCTTTCCAATCTGAATGATTTCACTAGAGACCTCGTCGCTGCGGAGAGTAGGCCAGGATAACCCATCCGCTATACCAGTATTGTCAGTATATCAATTCGCACATGATTCCTCCCATCGCCCCCAAAGGCGCTACTACTCCAGGGACACGCAGAGAGTGGTGCACTACCTTTTTTGAGTTTAAGCTCAATTTTCGTGGTGAGAACCTTATATTCACAGCCGGCCGGGTCAATGGCTCCATAGAGTGGAAAGCTAACCTTATACCTCTTGTTGTCCGGCATAGGCAAGTCTACATCCAACTGTCTCTCTGAAAAGTGAACCTCCGCGCGGGTCTTGTCGACCTTTTTCGCAAAAATAGAGACAATGACGTCTGTGTATGTTTGGTAAAAGTCGTTTCTGAAAAAAGAAAATTCAGCCGTAAGCTATCGACTCAACGCATGCCGCGCTCATACAGACGCACGTTCCCCACACACATGCATCCCTTAGCTTGTTATAGTGCCCAAGAAATCGGTAGAACAGGTCTCAGTTTGAAACTCTAGTAATTTATTTCCATTTAAGGAAAGACACTTTCCAGGTCTCGTTACCCCCTTAACCAGATCTTTTGGGCGCAGCACAAGACAGACCTCGAGATAGCGCACTGATTCCAGGCCGCACCCCGGCTCCCCCACACTTGCCTTGTCTGGGTTTTGTGGAGGTGGGATATGCAGGGCTGGAGCAGTGGGGCGTAGGTGGGAAGGGAACTTACCGGCACGAGACCAGTTCCTCCTCATCACCAGATTTAGGAACTCCAACGAAAAGATGTCTACCCGTGGCACAGCCTGGGATTTTTAGGAATTGATCAAACTCGAGAACACGGCGCTTGCAGCAAGAGTAACCTTTAGATCCTATATCCGGCCATGCCCCGTTAGCTCCATATGTTCATCCATCCATTCGCCCCCGACTCTTCCCCTTTTCCTCTTCCTCCCTATACAAGACGAACAGGGAAAAAAACCCGTCGCACCTTCGTGAAATATCGGAACCCCCGGATGAAACACACACTTCTCATCCTCATCTTCCCGATTCCCACCGTCGTACGTAGCATCACACCCAAGCCGCTTGCACTTCGCCTCTGGCGGGACCGGCATACCGGGGTCATCCTGCTCCAACGGCTTCTCCTTCCTCTCCGGTGGAGGGGTACCGGGTGCTGAAGTCACCTTCGGGAGTGCCTTCCTCTGCTGTAATGACTGCTGTTGGCCGTATACTTCAATTCCGTCCGAGCCAATTTCCGGCGGAGGTGCTACCTCGGGATGTTTTTGCTTCTGCGAGGCGGGCCCGGAGGTTTGCACAGGCGCTAAGATAGGTGCATTGACGGAGTGTCTACCGACCGAGCATGGGGGGATTGTGAGGAATTCGTCGAAGGTGAGAACCTGGGCGGGTGAGTAGGTAGGTAGGAAACCATGTTAGCCTCAATAAGTGCTCTACTGTTTCCGGGGAAAGAAGGCCTGGGATGGTACTCTTGTCTTACAGCATTGCCAGCCTGGGGTAATGTTTGAGGTTAGTTTTAATGGTCTTCTGAAAAGGGCCGTTCTAAGTGGGTTTACGGAGATGGGTATATAAATTAACTTACCTTTCTGGCCTTCATGGAATATGGGTGCTCCAGGATGGTAGTGGCATTCTTCCTCCGGATCAGTGAATGTCTTTCCACAACCCGTGTGAGCACACTTCTGCGTCATTTTCAATATCACTCAATTTGGACCAGTTCGAAAGAGAAAGGTAAAAATAAAAAGGGTTGCTAAAGTTGATATCCGCTTTTCTTTTGGCTCTGCAGGGGAATTGGAGGATGGAAGGGTGGAGATCTGGGGTGTGAATTGGTTTCGAGTAGCACAGGGTCGAGCCGAAGTTAAGTAAATGAGGGATGGGAGAGAAACAACAGCTTTGAGGCTGAGGCTGGCGACGTGGAGAAGCTTCGAGAACCCTTAGGGGCAAACTCTCCTATCGCCGGGTAACCAGGGGCAATAGAGTGTAACTCAGGCTTTCCGTGATATCATTCCTTCCGCTCCCAGCTGACGAGTGAGGAAGTGTGATACTCCACTCGGACATTGCCGGGAAGTACTGTAAGATTTTGCTGGGGCTACCAACTGAGCAGCGGGGTACTCCGCTTTGGCTAATTCCTTTGTAATGGCCCATTATACACGTTTCATTATGTATCTATCAATCCCACTCAATAGCACCTCACAGAATAATTCACAACAAAAACAAGAAACAAAAGTTAAACCCCCCCAAACGCCAGGTTTCTACCTGTAAATTCCACCAAGTCCTAAGTTCTTATTCCCTTCTACTGATATATGAAAATCACACCGCTCCTATCGGCACTAACTATCATCCCGTACGGAACCTCCAGGAATGCAACCTGTAGTTGTAACTCAGCTCTTAGTATATATTCTCCCCTTTTCTTGCCCGAGGCGAATGAGGGCATTGTATGAACTTACATCTAATATTGAATCCAGATGTGCTTTCAGCAACTGCTGCTGCTGCAAGCTGATAACTGTTGACCTTGGCGTTTTTACGGAAGCCTTATTCTTCTTCGACGAGGATCCAGAGGCGGGCGAAGAACCACCTCTTGCCCCAGCAGTGTCCACTCCAGATGGAGGTTGGGGCGGTCTCTCGGTATTAAGCGTAAGAGTTGCGGTGGGATGGGACGACGTAAATGTGGGTTTGGACTCTTCCATATCAAGGCCACTAACAATCATCGAAGCCTCTACCTTGCTGCAGTTCCAGAACCTGATTTTCCTGTCAGCGCCGGCGCTTACAATGAACCCAGGAGGCGCCCTGGTCTCATGCGTTTCCTCGTAAGCATCCAGGCCAACTACAAAAGCGCGAACCCCTCTATCAGCGCCCCCAGATCCTCCGGGCTCAAGATGGTTAAGAGCGGTTGCAAAACGGCTCAACATTTGCTCTGGGTTTTCGTCATCAACGTTCCAGGGCTCATACCCTTTCCCGCTGTCCTTACCGCCCCCGGCACGATAGACCTCTCTGCACTGGGTTTTCTCACAATCCCAAACGGAAAGCTCTCCATGGCTAGTACCCCCAGCCACTACGATCCATTTTCCGCGGCCTTTCGAGGGATGTATCGCTATTCTGTGAATTGGCGTTGAGCCAGGTAATCCCCACGCCTTCAGGCGAAGTTGAAACCTCAAGTCCCACATATCAAGTATACCGTGGGATGTCCCAAGCACTAACCAGTTGTGTCGCCTATCAATACAGAAAGCAGTAGGGGTCCCATGGAACACAGGATTTCTCAAAGTATACAAGATCCGCATTGTCCTAAGGTCTAATGCATGTATATTTGATAAGTTGGTTGCAATGAGTAGAATCGAGTGGTTTTCTGCGTATGTTAGCCGTGGGTCTTTCTGTACTTGCGATCATATACCTTACCCGCTTTAAAATGCTCCATCCAGACCGCAGACTCTCCTTTCTCCGGTAGTTGCCAACTCCTCATCAGCCTTAACTTGCCGTACTTAACTGCTGTTGCCGTCATTTGAAAGTCGACTTTGATGACATGTATTGTACCATCACTCGCGCCACTAACAAAGCATCTCGTGTTCTCTACAAAACACAGTGCTCTTACCTGAACTGTTCCCGTGGTACCATGTTTATAGGTTTGCCGGGCCTTAAATGTCACGTTCTTCTCCAATCTGCTGGAATCCCATATTTTGACCGTGCCATCATCTGAAGCAGTTAAGAAGAAGTTATGATCAGGTGCAACAATGACTCTGTTGATGGCAGCTGTATGTTCGCCGTACTGGGCTACCATAACCCCTTCTGGTTTCCATATTCCTCCTCCCGCTTGGCGACCGTTGCTCTTCTTGATCGGTTGTCTTCTCTGAACTGGAACTATTGTCGGGCCGAACTCGAGTATGTCGCTGGGATAATTCTGAAGGTACATGGAGTCTAACAGTTTCAAAATATGTGGATCGTTTCCCTCTATTTTCCTTATGAGCTTCGCCAGATATAAAACTCACCCTCAGGGTTTATCTTACCATAGGAATGGGCTGCCCTAAAGGCAAATTCTTCGGGCTCAGTGACAGCCTCGGTAGCTTTAGGTAGACTCAGGTCGCCGCCCTTCGTGAATGGATGCTCCACCCTACCGAACGCTATCGCAGAAACAGTGCTAGTTTCCGGGGCAGCCTTGGATGCCTCCACATTCCTTGCCAAAAGACTTAATGTGCTCGGCCTACGGCGAAGGGGGTTCCCATTCTCGATTAAACTCGCCGCGGTGGAAGACTCACCGCCTCCAGTGACAGTCACGGGTGGCACGGCTAATGGTGTAGATAGCCCTGATACGGGAGCACTCTCATTGCCAAATCCAGCCGGATTGGGAGTAGTTGGAGATCCGGAACCCGAATGGTTTATCCCAGCCTCTGAATCAAAACGGGATCGCATTATGTCCGCAATATCTACACCTGTAGAGCGCTTCAATTGCAATCGAGAGGGTGCTTTTCGAGTAGAATTATCAATGGTTCTGGAGGCATCCAAGAGAGCATCGGCTATGGTGGCTGGACGGGAGTTCCCAGTAGCAGCGTCCGTTGTTCGCATATTCAGATTGAAGAACGATTGGCTTTCATCAAAAAATACTGTGTGTGGTGTAATACCAAGATCTTGGAGAGAAATTGTGTTCTTCGCCAGCGGGGGGTTTTCATTAGAGAGTAATCGCGGCTTCGATAAGGCCATTCTCCATATGTACTCCCTCAGAGAAATGACCTTCCATTCGTCGTCAAGGCCCATGCCTAAATTTCTCAGCTTCTCAATCCAGTTGATATCTTCCTCGTTCTTTGGGATCTGCGCAAAACCGTTTGGTTGTAAATCGTGGACCGGAATCCTCGGCAGCGAATCTCCTATTGCTCCAAAAGAAAAAGTTCTCTGTTCCTGTGCGCCTTGCCAAAATAACCCTTTCTTCGACTGTGTAGCCCAGGTTACCGCCATATCAAATACATGCCTAGATACCTGCTCAAGTAAGCAAACTGATATCAGACTGTTAGTTTGGGATACGGCGTACTGGTTTTTGAAGATGTTCGAGCATAGTCAACGTAGAGATGTTAACGACATCGGCTCTCAGAAACGGCCTCACAGTTGGGTTCACAATGCAATGTATGTCGGCTGGCGACAGCCATTTGCTCGCAGCCGCGACAAATGCTACAGCACCTTGGCAGCAATGTCAGCACTAATGCTCGCTCCATTCCATACCAGGGTATGTTCGATTTGGAAAACCCTACCTTGGCGAATCCATATATTTGGATGCATCATAAAGCGACCGACTACGTTAATAAGTTCCCATATTTTACTCCTCTGGAACAGCCCAAGCTCGGCCATGTTGGCAAAGGAGCGAAGGACCTTCTCCACAACATACTCCTCTGGGTCTGTGAGACTCTGTACCATTAGCGGCATAATATACTCCTCCAAGGCAGTAACCCCAACGTAGGTCGCTACGCCAGTAATAGTCTCAAAAAATGCATTCCTAAGTTGCCAGTCTTTATCGTTCAAATAAGTATTCAGGTGACTTAGAATAACATCATTGGCTTTGCTAGTTCCGAAGAAAACACAGAGCCTTGACACAGATCTGAGAAATGACCTTCGGACTCCAGAATCAATATCTGTGAGTAGTAACTTTGAGTGCTCCTGGAAATAAACAACCAAGTCGTTCCTAGATAGGTCAAAGAGAGCCTGAAATGCTGACCCTACGGCAGATCCATCCTCGGCTTCCGGGTCTGCTGTGGGTAAAGACCCATCAGCGCGGAGGGCTTGGGCCATGTCAAGGAATCTTGAAGCGCTATCAGCGAGAGAAGATAAGCAAGAGGCGTATGTTGCTCTTATTATGGGATTACTGTGAGAGGCGAAATTTTGAAGCTTTGGTAAAATGTAGTCGGGAAACACGTGCGCATTGACAGGAGTAACAACTTCAACAAGCTCCATCTATATTCAAACGATTAATAAGATAAAGTGTGTGGGATGTTTATGGAGAACTAAGAGCCATACCAGCTGGGCAACTGCTCTCACAGCAGCCACTCGAACGATAATCGAATCATCGTTTAGTAGTGCAACAAGGTAAGGTAAACACCTGTCCAATTTCGCTTCATCGGTAATTCTCTCTGCAAATGCAAGAAATATATCACACGCTCTCACTCTCGCTGTTGCTCTTGACGTATTTCTTATTGACGACGCAATAAGACTTAAAAATATGAGGGTACCATCATCGGCGCTCGCTGGTCGTCTCCGCACAGCGGATGACTGTCGTTGGTAATTTGGAATATCTAAATGAATAGGTATTATGCCATTTTTAGAGGCAGCTCTCGTGTCAAGAACTGCAGCTTCTTCTGATGTGTCGAACCCAAGGAAAAAAGAAATTTTGTCAAAGTCATGATAAATCCTGTTGATCCTATCGTCTGCCTGTGTCCTTATTTCCTGGTCTTCCGGGGGGGCAGACACCCGCCCGGGGTTCGGATCCGTGATAAATCCAATATATTGATGAAGGAAACTATAGAAATACTCTGGGAACGCTTTCCGGCGCCACAGATTCAGATATTGCTCCGCAGAGTACCTCTTAGCAGGATCAAGGTTGGTCATGTGCTCAACTAGGCCGCGGATTTCTGGGTCTTCGATCTTCCCAAGGTAAGTTTGAGAGGGGTCATACTCACCCCTTCGATATTTGAAAAGTTGTGACAGATTAAACAAGGGAGTGCCCTCCAAGAACAGCTCTGCAATAACACATCCCAAGCTAAATATATCCATCTCATCCGTAACACTTGCATCCCCACTTATTTCCCCAGCATCGAGAAACCGCTCTGGAGCGACGTAGCATATCCTCCGTCCAGAGGTATCAAAAAAGTATGAGAAGTCTGCAGGATTGTCCTGTGGAAGCTGCGTTGGTTTAAACTTGGCGAAATCGGAGAGATAGATCCAATTCCAAGATGTGACGAGAATATTCTCGGTTTTTATATCCCCATGATGAACACCCCTACCATGACAATCACGAAGGCCGCAAAGAAGTTGGAAGGCAATCCAGCGTTTTTCAATCTCTTCCAAAAACGGCCGAGTACTAATCCTATCGTAGAGACTGTTATATAAGTATTGCCGAACTAGGTAGCCCGCTCTATCGGTTTCTATAATCCGTTGATGGGATAAGGCGTTCGGTATATCGGCTAGGGCCTCTTGCTCACCTATAACCTTGTCAGAACCCCAAAGTGGAACATTCGAGAGAGAGCAATACGTTCAAGTTTTATGCGATACTCTTCTAGTGAGAAGCTGGATGTTGGCTTCAGAAAGATCTTGATAACAACAAGACCGCCATCTGCTTGTTTCGCCTTGATTGTTTTTAAGAAACGGCTAGTTCCTAAGGATTTCTCGTAACTGATGTCGGAGAGCTCAGCAATATCGATACCAGCACCGCCGACATTTCGATCCGGAAGGGCGGAATAATTTTGACCCATCTTATCCCCAAAGGTTCACGAGCATAGGAGCCAAGAATATTCTGGGCGTGTGGACCTTAAGTGCATAAAGGATGAAGATGAAGAGTGTTTCTTTTGGGCGTTGGGAGTAAGGGTCGACAACCTGGTTGTACTGCAATCAGTACCAGTTACTCATAGCTTATTATACCACAAACACCGCCCGTACAATGCGAGTCCTGTATCATACTTCGTCCTGTTGCGCACAGAAAGTCAGAAGCTTAGGCATTCTTGAACCCTAACCCTTATCATGTCAAAAGTTGAGCCGCTAACCCAAGGGAAGGACCCCCAAACAGGTCGAAACTCTCTAGAAGCTACTTGCTCTAGGGATGAGGATTTGATGAATGAGCAACAAAGCATCATAGGACGACACCTTTCCCTATTCTTTCACAGCATCAACCAGGAGCAGAAGGAAGCTAGGAGTTGAGGAGAACACGAGTCTCAACTTTTGATCTATATCTTATCAGATTTCAAGATTACTGAGGGTGAGGTGCCCCCCGTTACCGTACATTTGCTCCCTGTTACCCAAGCGATTATGGTCTCATACTAACCATGATCTGCTCCCTAAATAGTCCTTGAGTGCACTCTTTTCCACACCGTTACAAGCCTCTACCCCGTGCTCCATCGCGAGAAATAGTCTTTGCAATGGCGCCCCCCGAAATAAAACCCTCCCAGTTAGCAGATGCAGTTCTTAGCTCAGTCCTTGACGGTTCATATCCAGATTCTGATGACGTTGCAGGAGCTGTCCTCGAAGCCTCAGCACTCCCGGAAATTGTCGCCTCTCTACAAAAAGCTCGGGAAAGCCTCTACGTACAATTTTCCTTCAACTTACGCTCATTAGAATCTATGCTAAATGTTACCAGGATGAAGTAAGAATAGCCAGCCGAGAAAATGGACCCGAAGTTGATTCATGGATATCACAAGCCCGAAGACTACACAAAGACATCGAATCATCCAAAACGAAGGCAGACGAAATAATACAGTTAGCGGAACAAGAGAAACGGCTCGATCTAGAACTTGAGGATTCTACTATGCAGGCTCAATTGCTAGTATCCGAAATCAAATTCAACGAGTCTTTAACAGATATATTATCAAAGTTGCAGCTAATCGACCTTACCCTATCCCAAGTCGAGCATTTATTGGATACTGGGGAATTGTGCCAGGCGATTGAGACCCTCGATGACGTTGAGGCTGCTCTAGAAAAGCTGCCCGAGCCTGAAGGGACGATCGTTATCAGCTTAATAAAAGAGAAGGCAAAAGGCTTGAGATCGATGTTAGCTAGCAAGATAGAGGACTGCTGGAAATACCTTTTCAAGGTCAACCCCCAAAGGAGCGAGATCTCGGTCTACAGAGACACAGCAGGTAAGAAAAATTATCCGGCCCTTGAATCCTGAATCCTAACAAACTAATGGTAGATATAAGGCTCCGGTCCCTCGACCGAAAATGCCATTGGAGCTCTGAAGAAATTGGATCTTCTCAGCGGAAAAATAGACCACTTACACCACCAAATCGATACACTACTTGTCGCCCCTCGGCTTGATTTGCTAAGAGGCTCAGTTCCTACATTCTCGGTGGAAGGGAGTGCCTTACGCATTAGTGGAGACACAAACGACCTAAGTGCCGCGCGTATGTTCAAGGACCTACGCCAAATGATCACCTTCTTCAACAGAAACCTTCCGTTGGGCATTACCCCCATGTTTTCCCGTATCTTTATACCCAACCTGACTACACGGTTAATTTCTTCCTCCCTGTCATCCTCTGTGCCCTCATCACTAGACAATTTGCCAAAATTCGAAGCCCTCCTTAAAGAAACGAGAGAGTTTGAAGACTTTTTGCGTCGGATATCCTGGGCGAACGAAACTGAGTTACGAGAATGGACTGAGAGAGCACCGAACGTATGGCTGTCAAAGAGAAAAGAGACTTCTCTAGACAAAGCCAGGCAAATATTATCACGTGGGGCCAGCGCTGTTAAGGTCGTAGAAAGAACGGAAACACAGAAGGTGAAGGTCATTTCCTCTACCGAAAGAAGGAAGTCAGTAGGTGCTCCAATGGAGGATGTCTGGAATGACGATTCTGGGTGGGGAGACGGGGACACGTCTGCAGATACTGCTGCCACGGCGAAATCGCTGCAAATCGATATTGATGACGATGATACCAGTTGTTGGGGCTTAGACGAAGATATCGATATTGAAGACGGAGAACAAAAGGGGGACGAGAAACCTAGCATGCCAGTGGACGCCTCAACCGATGAGGATGGTTTGGATAACCTTGATTGGGGGGAATGGGGAGAAGACGACCCAGGAATCGAAGCTCAAGAGCCTATAATAGCTTCTGACGTAGCTCCGGCGAAGAAACCAACAGAGTCCCAGCCAGCAAAAAGACCCCCGAGTTCCCACACTAAGGATATCACACTCAGAGAAAGCTATGCAATCACCTCAATACCCGATGCCATCATGGATATTATCGTCCAAGTAGTCGATGAAGCAAAGCGCTTATCAGCTATGCCCCCCTCTCCCGTCACACCAGCTGCTCCTGGCATGTTGTCAATTCCTTCTCTTGTACTCGCCGCTTACCGGGCACTGGCACCGATTTCCTATTCCACTAATATATCATCCAATATGCACGTCTATAACGACTGCGTCCGGATAGCCGAGCAGCTACAAAGCCTAGAGGTCGCGACAGAACTAACTCGCCCAAATAATAACTGGGATACCGACATCAATCTCATCCAATCCTTTGGTAAACGCCATTACGCCAAGGAGATAAGCCTTCAACGAACAATACTACGCGACTCTCTCGATGGTGCGCAAGGTTTCGTGGGCTGCACCAACTTCCCCCAATCGGTAGACTGCCAAACAGCGATCTCATCAGTAGTCGCCCGGATAAAGGAAATCCACACTAGCTGGTCTCAAGTACTTTCACCATCAGTGCTCTTCCAGTCCGCCGGCCTACTCCTGAATACTGTTGTCACAAAACTCATCAATGACATCGAGGATATTCCCGACATCCCAGCTGCAGACTCCGAGAAGATCTGCGCATTCTTCGAGGAAATTGCGGCACTGGAAAGCTTATTCCCCGACGCACCCGGTGGAGCAGGAGTTTCCACGACCGGGTTCCACTGTAAGAACTGGCTCAAGTTCCGGTTCCTACAGCAAATCCTAGATAGTAGGATCGCGGATATCTTGTACATGTTCAGAGAAGGGCATTTGGAAGGGTTTGAAACGGAGGAGTTGGTGGATCTTGTCAAAGCTCTGTTTGCGGATAACGATAATCGGAGGAAGTGTATTGATGAGATTCGGAGCGGGGGACACTAGCGTCTGGGAAGATTCGGGGGGCGGAGGGTTATAATAGGTTGATAGGTGTGTTGTAGTTTTTATGCGAGCTGAGCGGGGATCGAGGTGCATAAATGATAAGGGGATATAAGGCCCTGTTTGGCACGCAACCATAAAAGAAATGCTATTTTCCCTAGAAATGGCTTATGAGCCAAAATAAGAAAATGGCATTAAATTTCTAACCTCTTTAACCCTTACACACAAACCCCAAATAAAGAAGTTACTATACAATTGTTTGGTGCAATTCCAATAGGCAAAGAACTCTCACTAAATGCACCGGATGAGAAGTGGCATGACCAGAAGTAGGTTTAGTATTATACGAAATCAATGAATCGCCGGCTCGAATCGTTCAACAGTCAACATACCATAAGAACTCGAGCAAACGAGCCATGGGCTAGGTAGCCCAACATCCCCCCTCTGGAACTGGGGGGGAATGACCTTCCAAAAGACCCTCTTTCCAAAACAAATAAAATAAAAAAACACCAGACCTTACTAGGAGGGCAACCCGAAAGAGACTGCCACGATTCAACCACCTAAGATCCCGCGGCATTGCTAACTGCCAAATATTACACCACCCCATCTCACTCGCTTTCGAAGTGCCTACTTAGTGACAAGGGTGCCGGTATCATACCAATTCAAACTATGGTCCTTGCAACAAATCACTCAAGAAACAGATTGGGTGGAATAGGTCCCCCTCTGAAGCGGCCAGATATGCCCCTTATAAAAGAAGATCCCAACAAACGTCTTATAACATCTTCTATATACCCTTAAGGAGGGTGGGGGGGGATAACCCATAGTTCCTATCATTGGCCTTGGCGAACAGATAAGCTGGCAGGGAATTATTTTGCCTTCTACACCCCCAGGTGCAACGACCACGGTAACAACAAATACCAGTAGGAAATACCGCAAGGCGTCTCTCGATTCCCTTCCCACATCTTCAGCAATGCTCTAACTCTCTACACCTTTTCCTCAAGCAAAACGACACACATCTCATTCTCAATCGGCCTCAAAGTAACATAAGCATGAATAAACTCCGAAGATAAGCAATACAAGGACCCGCAGCAGCAAGTGCTAAACCCAATAACTCCAATACTACACCGATAAACAGATTTCCAATCCACAACCTAGTATCAATCGTTGGTAGCTCGATGAGACACCAAATCTGCATTATCTTCCGGCAATATCAGCATCACTGCATACAACCTCCCCCGCAAGGAGGACATATAATCAACCACTTACTAAGCCAAGTTTCCAACTCCTCAATCGCAACCTTAGGCTTCACGTTCGCAGCCCTGGCTTCATCCCTCTCCTTCTTCAACTCTACAATCTCACGATTCAAGCCCGCGATTACATCCATAGCCCTCTGATGTGCTGATCTAGCAATCTCTCTCCTGAAGAACCCTCACACACCTCAGTTAACCGAAAAAAATCTGTGATCGTAGATCAATCCATACCCCTTACACACGCCTTCCTTCTGCCCAACCTCTCTTTCCAATATATCCCAAAGCTTATCCCCGGCCCCTTTCAGGTCAATCCCCTCAGTGCGGACGAACTGGTGTACAGCCGCTCGCACGTCGAATTGGACCCCGCGGCCGGGGCTGCTCAGGACGCCCCTGTAAAACGAGCCAGTCCGGGATCCCGGCGTCCGCGGAGTGACGCTCGTATCTGCCGCTCTTCTTGGTGGGGTGGTTGGCCCGCCATCCGGGATAAAGAGCCGCCGGCTGGGGAATGGGTTTGGTGAGAGCGAGGGCGTGACTGTGGTATCATTATCACTGCCATATTCGTCTACGTCCGTCTCACTAGGGGGTAGGGCTATGGAGCGGCGGTCCCATGCTCCTGTAGTTACCGCTGCAGCCTTTCTAGAGGAAGTAGAAGAAGGAGGAGGCTTGGGGGTGGAAGCCCTGGAGGGGTTGTTAGTGGAGTAGGGGTTTTTCGTAGCTCGGTTTGGCCTACGGAGTTTGCAGGGGCCGGGCTTTTGTTCTGATACCTCATTAGGGGGCGACGACTCACGCCGGCGCTTTGCCCGGGAGGGGGGTGGTGGTGGGGCTAATGCTTTGGAGGGAACAGGAGTGGTGGCCACTGTTGTGTAACAGGCGCCAGACCTAGTTCTGCCGGGGGTGGTATATCTTGAGGGTGGGGGGGCCCCCGGTAGTAGTGTTTGCTTCAGATATTTTGGAGTCGTTGCGGCTCCGCGGAGCGAGCGCACTTTACTCTCGCTAAAGGTGTAACCTTTCACCGCCTCTGCTGCCTGAGCTTCATCTACCCAGATAAAAAAGCCGCAAGGAGATCTGCCCCTACCCCTCTGACAGGCGTAGACTGTCGCCCCGCTACATGCATTAGGGAAGACATGATCGCTCCTCGAGCTCTGGGCAACACTCACATTTTTTGCCTCGATTTAGAGTCGTGCTTGCCGTGCATACCGGTGCCAAGATCCTTTACCCTCACGGCCGATGATATTAGCTTCTGGTATCGTGGTTGTTTGTTCAAATAATCATTATCAGCTTGATGTTGGAAGATCCATGATGTTTACAAACCTAGGATTGCAGTTGCCTAGGGGAGGGATTTCAGTGTTAACGGACAAAAGGCTTTTGGCACAACTTGACAGGAGCTCGGTAGGGCTTACACATCCAGCCAATTTCTTGTAGATTGTCGAAACTCGCAGTGGGGGGCCAAGTTATCCCGGTATGGGGCATTAGTACCTTCCGAGGTGGGGTTTTGAACATGATAATTCTGGAAAGATGGATAAGACCTCGAATTGTAGATAGATAATTTGAATAGCTACAAGCGCCCGAGTATGAATGAACGAAGGATATTGTACAGTATTTGTACCTGTGTTTGTTTCTCAAGCGCACTCGGGCGCAAGGTACTCCGGGCCTGGTGACACCACAGCTTCTCCCTCGGTCAGCAAGACACATCAGCAAAAATAATTATCTGCGGCCTGTGTATCAGACATACTTGACACTCAGGACTTTAACCAGTAACCTGGACATGTCATGCAGTTGCACCAGTGTCAGGACACAATGGCCACATCAGAATGCGCTCAAGACGCAGCTGCCTATTCAGAAGACACTCAGGATGCAGCCATCCATTTACAGACATACTCAGAACATGAGCAGGAAAGCCTGAGGGGTACAGACTCCAGATGTTTTTGAAATTTCTCAGAATGCTCAGAATGCTCAGAATGCTCAACTGTAACTTGCAATAGGATTTAGGTTATAAGATAAACTTTGCAAAATTCCACAAGAGGTGCTTGTAATTAAATCTTTGGTTTATTCTAGTTTACAGCAATGATGTAGGGGGGAATTACAGGAGTAATGACTAAGATATATGGCTTAGTGCTGGCTCACCTGCCAGGTAAATCCAAGGCCTTCAACTACTTTAACTTTCATGGGTAATAAGGGAATGGTGTGCTAGGCTATAAAGAAAAGGTTAATCTGTATCATACAAGGATCCTTAGACTCGGATAATTTATTATGGAAATTGAATTAGATGTTTTAAGGTATGATAGAATTGGTAAAATTCGAACCCTAAGAACAGTCTGAAACGCAATTCCAAATGAAAGGCCTTAAGACCTGATCACACAGTACCTACAAGTGGTTATCGATATTGATTGGGTACCAAGTCAGTATTGATTTCCACGGTTTATCCTGTAAATATGATAGTGTATAGACTTTGCACTCATGGGATATCACTTCCGGCACATCTCAACCAAAAAGTGGACAAAGCCTTTCGCCAACACCAAAAAACAGCCCCACATGTTGCTACTGAAATTTCCTAATCTGGTTTAGTTTACATACAGACGTCATCTTTCGGAAGGGTCTAGCTTTTGTCTACCTGCGAGTATGGCAAAAGCTCGTTAAATTTACCATCTGCAATTAGGCCCCGAGCCATTTCAATCTAAGACAGAATAGTGTTTTATAGGCAAGGAATAGCTAGGGAAGCTGGATCTCATTAACTGGTATTGATGACTTTGTTAAACTACTCCTCCCCCTAAGCTTATTTTGGCTCAGTACCGCACTCCCGCTCTGTAATTTCGAATTTAACAGGTTTTTATAGCATCTATGGTTTATAAGCATCTTCATAGCTGTCGTTGTCGGAAAGTTGGGTTACTGTACTCCTTATAGGGAACGATGAACCCGAACGGACGGGATATATTTGGCTAGTAAACCTTATAACTGTTTAATAACTTCCCGCCAGGCCTGACATAGCTAAATATCGACAGTGTCACTTTTCTAAAAACATCAACCACCTTCGCCCAATCGGAATAAATCAAAGGCCGAACCCCCATCACTAGAGGACCCGCAACCTGACCACGCACTCCTCCGGCCCCAAATCGCGTTACCCACATTGCAGCATTTCTGCTACGCAAGTGGCCATAAATAATTAGAAGACGAGAATTAATCTACCTCCTTACCTTATCTGCAATTCTTGCCTCCGTCTCTAACGCAAGTTACATACTCGGCCATTTCCTCCCCACCCTTTCGATTTTCTTCTGATCCCCATACTCAACAGGACGATACCTGCGATGATAACCTGGGTTTGCTCGATCTTTTTGGCTAGTCCCAGTTCAATCTTTCCTCCCCCCAACCTGCCCCTTATGCCGTAAAAGCTCGAATAACTGGGCTATGTGCTAGGACGTTGGAGTTGCCTCTCTTAGTAAGGTCAGAAGTTTCCTTCTTTCTTGTTTGTTTCGGGGGCGGATTTTTGTTTGTCGCCCCTTTTCCAGAGACTTCGGACCAGATAGCACATGGTCCAAATATTCGAGTATTTGCGGTATCGGCCATGTTGAACTCCAACTCACCAAACACTATGTCGGATTTCAATTCATCTGGCACCAGACATGTCGGACCTCAATCCGGCCGCATCATAACGAGCCAGAAGGTCCATCACAAAGAGAAGGCCCCGCAAACCAGCGTGGCTGCTGGTGAGCCGAATTCCTGGGCGAATTCTTCAATAAAATCCATGTCAGCCGGTAATCAAATGGGGATCAAGTGGGAGGGTATTTTTAAAAGGAAATGGATGAAAGTGGGTTTGAAAGGGGGTGAATTGCTCTTGCAGAGGAGGGTAGAGGTGTTGGAAGAACCACTCCCGAACTGAGAGTCACCCTCCATTCCATTATATGGGGGTAACACGCGTCAAGGTATCATACGAGTGCGGCCAAAGAATATAATCGTCACGTGGGTTTGATAAGGGAGATTTTGAGTTCAGATGCGTGTTAACAACTTACCCGGCCTTAGTGATTCCCTTTAGCCCTCAAGCTCTATATAAGCTTTCCTTCCTAGATCCTTCTCCTATCCCTCTATTCACCTTTCGCCGCGCCCTCTTCCTTTCTTCCATTTGCAATCGCTCGGTTGCTAGCTCGCTTAGCAGCCGGTCGCAAAGTCTCGAGAAATTCACCTCACAAAGTCCCGCCCCCAAAAAATACCCGGGCAACCAAGCAGGATTCATGGATATGCGTGACAACTTCATTGACCGCGAAGCGGAAATGGACGACGATGATGATGAGCTCGATCAGGAGGAATTCGACGAGGATACCGGTGAAGTGCGCAGAAAAGTCGACAAGTCGAACAAACCACCAAAAGACTTTGACGACAGCAGCGAGGAAGAGGACGACGACGATGACGAGGAGGCGGCAAAGGTTGTTCTAGCCCTCCTGGCTGAGCCATAGGGGATGCGTTGCTGACCGGGATACAGATTCGCGAAGGCTTTATCGTTGACGATGAAGAAGAAGACGAGGAGGAAGAGCAGGCGGACGGGTCTATGGTGCTTGTCAAGAAGCGCAAGAAGAAGAGGAGAAGATCTAATCGCGAGGATGAGGAGGAGGAAGGCCTAGACGAAGATGATCTTGACTTGGTCTTGGAGAATACCGGCCACGAGATCGATAGGTCTAGCCAGGTTCGTCTCGTCCAATTTATCATTCACCCAACCATTAGAGTGGCGCTCCAAACTTACTCATATACTGGATTTTCTTAAGAGCAAATTCAAACGATTGAAGCGTGGAAGAGAAGATGCCGAAAAGCGCCGTCGACAACACTCCCGCGATCTAGAAGAAATCTTTTCCGACGAAGAAGACGCACCTGGTGAGCCCGACGACGACGACGAAGGCCTCGACAATCGCCGCGGTGGTGAGAATGAGTTTGAAGACTTCATTGAAGAGGACGAGATGTCCGAAGACGAACGAGGCGGAGGTGGAAGTGACGATGACATGCAAATGGTCAGACGACGGAGAAGAGAGAGCAACCAGCACCAAGGGAGCTACGCTCCTCAACATCTAGGGTTACGTGAGGGCGCTATCTCGGATATGCATGACATCTTCGGAAGAGGTGATGAGTACGATTTTGCACTCGTGACGGAGGACGATCCGGAAGAAGAGGAGGAGAGTAGGGAAAAGGAACTGGAGTTGAAGGATGTTTTCGAACCTAGCGAGTTGGCAGAGCGTATGCTTACGGACGAGGATAATGTAATCCGCCAAACTGACGAGCCAGAGCGATTTCAGTTGTCCAGGAAGCCGTTTGCACATCTCGAGATTGGTGAAACGGAACTCGAAGAGGAAACTGAGTGGATCTCTAAGTTTGTTCTGGCCAAGAAGAATTTACCACCACACCAAGAGGAGCCCTTGATGAAAACGATCAGGAGTGTGTTGGAGTTCATTGTAATCGAGCAAATGGAAGTTCCATTCATCTACCAGCATAGGAAAGATTACCTGATCCACACAGAGAGGGTTCCTACGCGTCGCCACGACGATGGGGAGACCGGGTACGAGATCGAAGCTACCAAGCTCCTCACACAGGACGACCTTTGGGAGATTCTTGAATTGGACCTTAAGTTCAGAGCCTTCCTTGATAAGTGTCGGGCATATGAGAAAACTTATTCTCGTCTCAAAAACGCTATGGATACCTCGGATGATATCGAGGCAGATACTGGACTCCAGCGTACCGAGACAATTGAGCAAATACAGGATCTGCACGATTACATCCATTTCCGTTATCACTCCCAGCTGAAAGACATTGCCATCACCAGCGGCGGGGGTCGCGGAAACGGCTACAGGAGACCAGGGAGTAGTAAGACTATTTACGAGCGTATCCGCAATGGAAATGTTTACGGTATGGTCCGTGCGTTCGGTTTATCTGCAGCACAGTTTGCGATGAATGTACGCTTCGACCAAAAGCGTGAATACGCCGAGGATCCCCACGACTATCCTCACGCGATATCAGACCAGTATATTGACGATCCCGAGTTCCCAACTGGAGAGTCGGTATTGCAGGCAGCCAAGCTCATGCTCGCTGAGGAGCTTTTCACAAATCCGACTTTAAGGAGGTCAATGAGAGACAAATGGTTCATGAGAGGTATCATTCACGTCAATGTGACGGAGAAAGGCGTCCGTCAGATTGATGAACAGCATCAGTACTATGTAGATACTCTATCCACAAATTCCTCGTGAGATGCTAATTTCCTACAGGAATTCAAATATCTCAAGAATCAAACTATCCGGTCGATTGCAGCACACTCTGCAATGTACCTGCGTATGATGAAAGCTGAGCAGGAAGGCTATGTCAACGTAGATGTCACCCTAGAGGGTGAAGACAAGTTCACTCGGCGATTATACGAGTACATGACATCTGAAAACGTCAGCGATATGGCAGAATCCTGGAATAAGGAACGAAAGGAAGTCGTTGATATGGCAATGGGGAAATTCAAGTTAATGTTTCAAAAAGCTATTAAGGATGAATTACGAACTGCCTGCGAGGATGCTATTGCGGCCGAGTGCCGCAAATCCTATCTTAAGGTAATATTTCCTCGTTCAATATCTAAAAAAAATATGAGCTAATTATTCTTGCAGAAACTCGACCAAGCGCCCTACAAGCCGAAAGCATTGAAACTCGGTGAAATCCCACGAGTCTTTGCCTTCTCGAATGGGTACGGAGAGAGGGGCCGGGACGCTATTGTCGGCGTCTTCAGAGACGAAGATGGAAGGCTTCTCGAGACTGTCAAGTTTACCGATCTCAAGGATGACACGTCTCGGACTAACTTTGTCGAAGTTCTCAATCGCCGTAAGCCCGATGTTATTGCTGTGGCAGGTTTCAGCGTACAAACCCACAAGCTCGCCGAAGAGATTCGTGGTATTGTCGAGGAAGAAGACATCAATGTTGTTGGTGATGAAGTGGACGATAGATCCCCCACTGAGGTGATGTTGGTGAACGATGAGGTAGCCCGTCTATACCAGAACAGCGACCGTGCTGCAGTAGACCATCCGGAGCTTCCACCACTTTCACGATACTGTGTAGCCCTCGCTAAATACGTCCAGAATCCACTCTTGGAATACGCCGCATTAGGTAAGAATATCGTCTCGATCGCTTTCCACCCTGCGCAACAGCTTTTGCCTGAGCACAAGCTTCAGAAAGCTCTTGAAACCGCTATGGTGGATATGGTGAACCTGGTTGGTGTGGATCTCAACGAAGCTGCCAGCAAGCCATACGTTGCGAACTTGCTTCAGTACGTCTGTGGCTTCGGTCCCCGAAAGGCAGTTAGCGTCATGAAGGTTGTTCAAGCAAACGTAAGTCACAATCACAACGCCCAGCTACCCAATCGCTAATCTAGTCGGTAGGGTGGACGAGTGTCAAGTCGTCTTGAATTGCTAGGAGATCGCGACAGGGGAACATCACCAGTTGTTGGCCCCACAGTCTTTATCAACTGTGCTAGTTTTCTCATCATACCTCATGACCTAACAGACCGGAACTCTGACTACCTCGACAATACCAGAGTGCATCCTGAGGACTACGACTTGGGGCGTAAAATGGCAGCAGATGCTCTCGATATCGACGAGGAGGATGTTGCGACCATGGTAGCAGAGGGTGGCCCCGGTGCTGTTATCAATGAGCTCATCGACGGGCAGGATGAGAAGGTAAACGAGTTGAGTCTTGAAGATTATGCCGAGGAGCTCGAGCGCAACTTCAATCAGAAGAAACGTGCTACTCTTGAGACCATTAGAGCAGAATTACAACATGCTTACGAGGAGCTTCGGAATAAATATCAAAAGCTCAACACCGATGAAATATTCACTATGCTCACTGGTGAGACAAAAGAGACATTGAGTGCCGGCATGGTCGTTCCAGTTGCCATTAGGCGAGTTACAGATAGGTATTGTGCTGCTCGGCTCTCCTGCGGAATAGATGGAAATGTCTCTCTAGATGAGATGCACGATGGCTCCCCAAATTTCCTCCCAACCAATGTCTACCATGTTGGACAAACGGTACAGGCGAGGATTGAAAAGCTTAACGAGGAAACCTTTTTTGCAGAGCTCTCCTTCCGCGAAGACAAGATTAGGAATCCATTGGCCAAGCGGATGGAGTTCTTACCTGACGAATGGGATGATGTGAGGGAGGAGCGAGACAAGGCGAGATTGTCAGTAGTCAACCAGGAGCAGACACGCACAGCCAGGGTTATAAAACATCCCCTCTTTAAACCATACAACAGCAGACAAGCGCAGGAATTCTTAGCCGGCCAGTCTCGTGGCGATGCTGTTATTCGACCTTCTTCCAATGGTCCGGACCATATCGCAGTTACCTGGAAGGTATCTGAGGGCATCTACCAGCATATAGATGTGCTCGAACTAGACAAAGACAACGAGTTTACTGTTGGTAAAACGTTAAAGGTATCCGGCAAGTTCTCGTACAGTGACTTGGATGAACTGATCGTTACGCACGTCAAGGCTATGGCCAAGAAGGTGGATGAACTAAGTCATCATTCGAAGTTCATTCAAGGATCGAAGGCAGAAGCTGGTGAGAATATCCCCTTATATAGCCCCATCTTACACACATACTTATATCACACAGAAAAATGGTTGGAAAAGTACTGCGAAGCCAACCCGAAGAGGTCAATGTATGGCTTTTGCTTTGACACTCAACGCCCAGGGTACTTTCACTTGCTTTACAAGGCCGGTGCCAATGCCCGCATAGGAAGCTGGGTAAGATCTCTCCTGGTTGCAATAACCTTCCAGGCCCACTAACCTTCCTCATAGCCCGTCAAAATCATCCCCCATGCCTTCCAGCTCAGAGATACCCCATTCCCGGACGTTATGACACTCTGTAATGTAAGTTTTACCTACCACTCCACCCCCTCCCCCTTTTACCCCCCCAAGGTTCTAACGAGAAAAAAAATCAGGGCTTCAAAACCATGTTCCTCCACAACTCTCAAAAATCCCGACCCCGCATTTAAAACCCTCATGGACAAAAAACCCGCCTACTTAGTTACTATTTTCCTACCGATTCAATTTCCTGTACATAGTTTCATTTTTCAACTCAATGGGCTTCGGGGTCTAATTTTCTCTTTTTCTAGTCTACCGTAAGAACTCGAATAAGTGGGCCTTGTGCCAGGACGTTACAGTTGTCTCTCTTGGTAGGGCCTGGTTTTTTTCCATTTCCGTTTGTTTCGGGGAGCAGATTTTCGGTGTGTTCTTCGCCCCTTTCCAGGGCAGGAAATTCCGGACTACTAGAACATGGTTCGTTTATTCGAGCTCTTATGATATCTACCAATAAGGTTTCACCAGAAGAAAAGAATTTCTTAATCTCCCTTTTATAATCCCAAGATTGAGTGGCTTGGCTTACTCCATATCGAGCAAATGGGAAACGGGTTGGAAGCGGGGATGTGGGGAAGAGGAAAGGTTTACTTGTGCTTTGGCTTTTTCTTTCATTTTATACCAGTGTCCTGCCTCATTACTTACTTCCCACCCTTCTCTCCCATTCCTTCCACCTCTCTATTCACTCGGATAACCCCTTTCACGTGTATTTTAGTCTAGCCCACAGCAGCCAGTCAGCCAGTCCAGCAGTACTAGTAGTGAAAGAACAAGTGCCCATCAGAAGGTTAGTAAACAGTTGATCTAATTGACCTGAAAAATAATCCCCGGGTACTGTACTTGTAAAGCACTCACCATACACTCCTCCACCGTACCCGCAAGCCTTCATACATCCTCTTATCACAAATCCAATACAATAGTTGCTCAACTCATGCCTCCTCCTCTCGCCCCCCCCCCCCCTCCCATGAAACAAAAACACCAGCATGGTAGGTACCAGTACTACAGCACCTGCGAGTACATGTAGAGCATGTCTACACACCCACACCCACACACACACATACATACCGTACACCCAAGCACCTTACGTCCGTAGTACAAGTAATAGCTTTAACATTAATATTACCACACTTACACCGCCCCCTCCACAACAAACCATTGTAATTTCCTTCTTCCTTTATCGAAAACACCGTTTCCTGCCATATCGGTTCTGCTGTAAGATTATCGGAACCCTGGTTCTTTTTTCTTCTTCTTCACATGTAAAAAGTATGATATGCTTGTAATATCATACCGGTGTTCTTTGCGGTGCGGGTATCAGCTGTGGTACCGATGCCTACTAGTACTCGGGTAGGGTCAAAAAGGTCGGAAAACTTTCGGTGGCGAGACAAGGATTAGACGTGTTGATCATTGTTGATCATGGAGGGTGGGTGGAAAGGGGAGGACTGTTACATGATGCCATTAATCTGGAGAAGTTGAGCACAGTAATTGTCCATGCTGCATGTATTTGTGTACTGCGAAATTCTATTGAGTGCAGAGGGAAACTCTGAGACAAAGGGAGGGAAAGGAAGAAGGGCTTTTGGAACAGCAGTAGTCCTTCTAAGAGACCCAAATAAATGAATAGATTGAACTGCATACTGGCAATTTAATCATCTTTATAGTCATGTACAGGTGCCAGACATCAACACCTTCGATCCGGATTTCTGGTGTCCCTCAGGGAAAGATTTTTTCCACTGAAGCAACTGGTCTCCTAACTACCCCACCTGACCCTGCCGATCTTTTTTTCCGACCTTTATGACCCTACCCGAGTACTATACGGTACGTAGCGAGGTGGGATGGACGGGAGTCCTCCAGAACGGCTACTTGTGAGGGATTGGGATTTTGGAAGTTCAAGTATCTTCTGGGGGGGTGTTATGGGAAATGTGGTTGGTGGATTGGTTGCCGGGCTGGGCCGGGCTCCCGGTTCCATTGGGAGTGGAGGGGTGGGTGGGAAGTGCACTATCGTAAAGGCACTAGCGCTATACCCGTGGAAATTGGGAGCGAGTGATAGTTTGTAAGTAGACCAGTTTCCCGAAATCCATACGGTACAAGTACTTTTATTGCTAGGTTACTCGTATGTTTGGTCGTTCTAACCTACCGCAAGGCACGGATCCAATTATCGTGTGATACTACCCCACTTACATTGCTAACCCCCTCTTGTTCCGATCCAGCCACCGCCAAATCATATAAATCAGCAAGGCCTGGTCACTACTTCTTGCTCCTTGTCTATTCCTTGCCTCTACCAACTCTCGTTTACCATCGAGGCTTCTCACTGTGCCTGTACTCAACAATTGCATCCCGAAGACGAGAAACAAGGCTAGGAGACCACGATCATCTCATATAAGCACCAATACCGAGTGCACCACTCCGCCAGGGAATCAGGGGCACCTATGAAACCGTACCCCACACGACCAAGCAAGTTCATCTTGCACTACTCGAGCAACTAGCTAACACAAGCGCTAACCCAAAGCGCTCGTGCTTCCCCGCCGTAGAAAACGTTTGAACGGAAGAAGAGTACAGAGGTTTGCACGACTGTACAGATTGACGATAATGCCCCTCATATCGAAACGGTATTTTCCCGCCGACCCGCGGATACGAGAGGTGGGTACTTGTGCCGTACTCGAGTACTTGTATGAACGGTTTGTTGCCAAAGGTGGGGGGTAGTTCTTAAGTGAAGCGGTCACTCTAGCATTCTGCCGCATGCCACGCAGACGGAAATTCCGATCCCACTCCCTGCAAGCCACCCACATCAAACAATCATCCGCACCCGTCGCCGTCTGTGCGTTTTGTCTAAAAATAGAATGAGGGAACCATTGATTAATTGGTGCCCGTGACGTTCCCTGGTATGGGGATAGGTACGGTAGTTGTTGTCCCGTACCGCGTCGCATCGTACAAGTACTAGTACTTCCGCTTTCCCCCTTCCTTTCCCGACCCCCAAGAAAGGTAAGGTAGGATACGAGGGGATATGACGCCCCCTTCTAGAAGGTTGAATAGCCATTGCGACAGCAGCTCAATTCTCATTGATCAGAGGCGCGCGCTGAAAGTGCAGATGTTTAACCCTGTGGAGCGAATGGGGGTACGCTTGGTCGTCGGAATGGTCTAATAATAGGGTGAAACCGAGAAGAAGGGGATGGGAAACTCTTTCATTCTTTGGTTTTCATTCCGAGCTTTGGCGGTGGTATGTGCAGGTAAGAGAGAAATACATACCGGTACTCTGATCGGTTTCTTGTTTGTAAAGGGGTTCGCTTAGGCTTGGGTTGGTGTTAAGTTGCCAGGGGGAAGGAGAGACGCCTAACTTCCTAGACTTGCGGGTATGAATGAGAAGGAACTACTGTAGTTTCCCGCCAGACTGGTAGAGTAAAGTGATCGGTAGTGTTATGCAGTACACGAAACTGCTTGTGCAGTGCACTAACCATCGCCGCCACCACCACCGCCGCCGTGCTGTGCTCGTACTTGTACGATCGTACTGGTGAGGTAGTGAGTTAGTTACGGCAGGCGGGTTGCGAGCAACGACTTAACCCTGCTTCAGTCATCGGCAGGGCTTCCGGAGCAATTCATCCTGCTTTATCTCGCGCAGCAAGCAATTCTCCCATTTTTTGCCTCTTCGCGGTGGGGGGGGATCCACCTTGCGATAATTGGACCCGTGCTGTGACATTATAGACGCAGTCTGGTTTGCGATTCTCTTGCTCTGTTACTTAAATTGGGGAAACGTATGAGGCCACTTGACGTGTGGTATAAATATCTCCGCTAGTAGTAACTTCCTCAGCAGCAGCCAGGAGAATGGCACCCAGTTTTACCCCGGAACCGGCGGAATGAGGGTATCACAGTGTCCTCAGCTCATGATATTTGTTTTATATCTTTTGGAGGAGCAGCTGGGAGGGCTGGGGAATTTTTCTCCTGGGGCGCCATACCACTTTCTCGATGTAAAGTTTCATATCAAGTAGTAGGGATATCTGTCATCCGCTTAGTGTCTTGTTTTTCTCCAGTCAGATCATTTTTGGATTTTGCTCTGGCCTGTCCTTCCCCTGGAGATGTGGCCGGTCGCATAAAAGACTCCAAGTAGTATGAATACCGGTAGTATGTACGAGTGAAATACAGTGCAGATGACACCCTTGTTGTTATTTCAAGGATCAGTCCGGCCCGAGTTTCTGTATCTTGTTCTCCAGGGTGAGTGGGTGAAGCCAACGGACAAAACATCCGCCAGAAGCCCATCTCTCCTTCCAACCGTTTCATTCAATTTTTCTCCTCCCTCAACTCCTTGACAGAGATCGCGGAAGAATTGGGTCGGAAGAACCTATCCTTTCCTTCGTTGTGAGAAGTTTAGTTACTCGGTTCTTCTCTTCTTTCAGCCACACAGGATCTGTACTCGTACTGTACTCGAGTACAGGGGAGGCCCTTTCCACAGCCAGTGAGAAGAGAGGACGACGTTCTACCAAGGAAAGGGTTTCTCCAAGCCACAAACACCAACAGAGCTTCTTTCGTACCCGCCCTCCAGTAGGAACCACTCTGATTGTGTCCGGGGACGAATTGGTTGCGAACCTTGGGTAACCATCCAACCACTGCTCCAGAACCTTTTTCACTTCCCCTTGCTCTTCCTTCTCATCCCTTGAGAAAGTAGGTGCGCGGTGGACCCGCAGCAGCAGGACCTTTTAACGAAAGAAGGCTCCGCGATCAAGAAAAGTAAACAAAGGTTCGTGAACCTCCTTTTATGTATTTTTTTACATTTTTGACCGGCACGATGGGGGTCGGACGGATGGATTAGGGAAGGATGGCAATTCATGCTGGTCATGATGCACCTCCCGAAGCTAGAGAGGTCGGACAGCGGGGATTGCTTGTCGATCAATGACTAGCCAAGCCTGGATTTTTTGTACTTTTTTCGGTTTGCAAAATAGTTACTAATCAAAGGATATCCCGTTCGTACTGCTTTGCGCGCAGGCCTTCATCCTATACGAGCCAGAAATTTGTCTCCGTCTTACTCCCTGCCCAAGGCGGCTGACTTTTTGTCTGTTTGCGGCACTCGTTAGTAGAAGCGTTCCACTCGTTCTCCTGGGCTTTTCTTCTTTTTTTCTCCCCCGGTTTTTGAGCAGAAGGAAGGGGGTTGAGGTTCAAGCAAGCGCAAGCCTCAACAGCTAAACTAACCTTTGATCCTCCAAAGGTTCAACCCTAAGACCTACAGTACCGTAAAGAGTCCGGCCTCGGGAATAATAATAATATCATACCGGCATCGTACTGCTTTCTTGATCGACCCCTGTCTCTCGTTTTGACGTCCGTTTGAAGCCCTTTGCTGGGTTGGCGGCATTCTATACACTCGTTTGCCTCTTTCGACATTGCCCTCCTCCCTCTCTCCCATTCTCCTCCATAATACTCTCTCGCTCCTTCCTCGTCATCCGCGGTTACGTGGGCTGGGCAGCATCGTACATAGCTGGCGTGGTTATCAACTCACACTCTTTTACTTGTAACTGGAGAATTTTGTCTCGTTCATTCTCTAACAATAACACTCTCTTATTTTTCTCCCACCACTCTATTCTTGGTCATTCTTAAGTCTCTGCCTCCGACCGCAACTGTTTCGCCAGACGCTCTACTAGTCACGACGTCACCTGACAAGGTATAGCTTTAAATCCCCTTTCTCTGTCAATATGGTATCCATTTGAAGGCACTCTCCTTTGATATCATGGCAAGGTCTAATTTTTTTTGTGTTTTGAACATTTAGTACATTCCTTTGGCCCTTTGATAATTGGTTCTGCAATACTCGTCTTGATAATTTTTCTATCGGGCTACGGATGGTTCTATCAGCCTAAACAGGTCAACTTAGTGTGCTACTCGCCAATACTCGTATCTCACGATGGCACGAAGCTCAACCCAGCACCCAGCCAGAGGCACTACATCATTGCCCGAGATGGGAGGAATATACGGAAGTACCTACGGACAAAACCATGAACGAAAACATCAATTTCGCCCGCATGTGCATGGGAGGCACTTGTGGATACAATTCTCTATTCTCCTTATCTTAATGGTTTGCGGGAAGGGACGCGCTTTAGAGATCGAATATTGTTCGAACATCAATACTGGATCCTCCTACCCAACAAGCATGTCACCCCTTTGCCAACCTTCACGGAAGAAACCTTCTAATGGCCGGGGAATATAGTGACTGATACGTTCCAGAGCAATGGTCTTTGTTTTGACAACTGTAAGGCCAAATATGCATTTGCCGTTGTCCAAGGATCAAGATGCTGGTGCTCCGACTATGCTCCAGCTTCAGCCACGACTGGATGTGATGAAATTTGTCCTGGTTATGGTTCGGAGAGTTGTGGGAATACCAAGAAAGGTCTATTTGGGTACATTCCTCTACCAAATGCACCTAAGGGAACCGCAGGCGGCTCATCGACGGTGAGAGAATCCGATTCTCCAACTCCTGCTCCTTCTATTTCCACGGTTATTGAGGGAAAGCCTGGACCCACTACTACTGTTATTATTACTGTACGACGCCCCCCTTTCATATACGGGAGTGGGGGAACGAGTTCGTTAAGCCAAGGCTTATGGAATATTTGTGTTTTTGATATAATCTATGGCTCTGCCTTTTATTTTTTTGCCTGCTTTTATTATCATTTTCATTTTTTTCAGCTCTGCTTTTTCTCTATTTTCTCTGTTAGATTGGTTTGCTGATGCCTAGGTTTTAGACTGCCTCCCGGACCTCTACCTCCTCGCCCAGCACAACGAGTTCTTCGACTTTGATCTCAACTTCAACTTCAACCTCGTCCACCTCAGCCGAAGCAACTTCTACGCCATCTATAAGCATTGTGACTTCAGTTGGCGGTTACAAGACTGTAACACTCGCTCCTACCGAGCAAACGCCGGCGCCAACAAATCAAGTAACAACCTCAGGTTCCCCCAATAGGAACTTTTTTTCAAAGCCTGGACAAGTTGCGGGGTTGTTTGTTGGTCTTGCCCTGGGGATAGTTCTCATCGTTGCAGCATTCTTGTTCCTCTGCTACCGACGGAATAAGCGGAGAGCTGCTCACCATAGCATCGACTCCTCCGGTAGTGTCGCTGGGGGTATGTTTGGTGGGCGGAGGAGGTCTCGTTCTATGAGCACTTTAGGGCTCATAGGAGAGAAAGGAGGGACAGCTATCAATACTACCCCAACTTCGACTGCGAACAATTTCTCTGGACTGCCTACAGCTGAGGCTGGCAAATCGACAACCGCCGCCCAGACGCCCGGCCGCCTAATAGACCAGCGACTTGACCCTAACCAGATATATCTGCGCTATGACCCAGACACCGGTAGTTCGCGGATGAGTGTGAGAAGTTTAAGGGATGACACTGATTATTCGAGGAGAGTGTTGCGGGTGGGTGTCGATGGTCTTAGTTAAATGTATATCATGGGACTTGATGCTGACATTCATATCTAGCTTGCAAATCCCGACGATTAGTCAGTTTTAGACGTTCGTTGAGAAAAGGAGGTTTTGTATTCATGTAATAAGTTTGGGCATTTTCTGTCAGTTATAAAGCGTGGATCTAGGTGGTTAAAACGAGGTACATATGCGGTTTGGGACGGTTCTACCCGACTTTTTCGTTCTTAGGGGTTTCTACCAGCTACCCAGAACTTTATTCCTCACCCCTTCTTCGCTTCAGAAGCGGATTTTTGCACTTCCGTTTTTCAGTGTCCGCAATAGGATGTACCCTACAAGATATCAGCCCTTCTTGAGGCCGCTCTTTCTTTGGCTTCTTGATCGATGAAGGAATCGCCGGATATCCTGTCTGACGTTTGCTATTTCCCTCCTGTATATTCCTCTCCGCATGTTGGGAGTTTTTTGCCCCCTGTCCTATGCCGCAGGCCTACAACCCGCTCTCTAATCGTACTCACTAATTAGGAGGAGGGCGGAATGTTTGTTCTGGTTTGTAAAAAGAAAACTTGAATATAAATGGCGTTATCGTGCTGGTTTTCCTTTCCCCATCTTGGTTTCGTTCTCCATTCTTTTGAGCGATTACTATTTTGCGGATTGGTGCCATGGCACAGTAATTTTGTATCTCACGTACGGTTGACTAGCGAATAATGAATAAATTAATAGTAATTCTCATTCTTAGTTTTTTCGCTACCGGTTCTTCGTGCGCGGTAATGCAGGCTGAGCCGGTCGCATAGTGATTTGAGAATTCTCAAAACGGGTACTGGTTCCATTTCAACCCATAAACTGAGCCCAAATCCGATGCCATATGGAAATAGAAAAGATGAGGCGGAGGTGTGTGACGCACCGGTAATAAATAATGCTGTAAGCTGCGGTGCCATAAAATACTGGTATCATACTCTGATTGCTAGAGACAGAGAAAATGTCCCTAACTTAAGGCGTTCTTCAGATCCACAAAGTGTTTTACAGGTCACAATCGAGTACTCGAGTTAGTTTGTCCGACCGGTATGATAGCGTGATATGTAGGGGTGATGGTGTCACTCGGCTCCCCCCGTCCTTGGCATTAATCACTGGCGACCATACCGGGGAATGGGGCCCCGGCTTTCCTTTCTTTAGGCTCTTTAATCTAGCTTTCTCAACAGCTTAATTTCGAGAGAGAGGGAAGAGAAGAGGAAAGCGAGGAAAGAGAAAAACCTCCCTTATATATCCTACACAGACCTGGTCCCTCTTTCGTATTTTCTCTTTCATCGATTTGGTCAAAGGGAAGAAGGAAAAATGCCTGCCGCAGAATTGAGTATTCCTGATAGTCCATCTCACCGCGGAGGCATGGTGGAGCACATCACGGACGAGCTGGGGAATCCCTTCGCAAAGCTAATCTGGAACCAAAAGATCATCGTGATCCCCAGCTTTACCCTCGAATCCGGCGTGACAATTCGCAAGGTCCCTGTCGCATACAAGACTACCGGCCGCCTGAACGAGGGGGCCGACAACGCAATGTTGATCTGCCATGCCCTCACTGGCAGTGCGGACGTGGAGGACTGGTGGGGGCCATTGGTAGGTCCTGAGAGAGCCTTCGACTGGGGGCGGTTCTTTGTCGTCTGCTGCAATAGTCTGGGGAGCCCTTACGGCAGTGCTTCGCCGTGCACTATGAACCATGAGACCGGCAGGATTTATGGACCGGAGTTTCCATTGACCACGGTTAGGGATGATGTCAATATTCACAAGATTGTGCTTGATTACTTGGGGGTTAGGAGTATTGCTGTGGCGATTGGAGGCTCAATGGGAGGCATGTTAGTGCTTGAGTGGGCGTATTTTGGAAGGGAGTATGTTAGGTCTATCGTGGCCCTTGCTACTAGCTCGCGGCATTCTGCCTGGTGTATTTCTTGGGGGGAGGCGCAGAGGCAGAGCATCTACTCTGATCCAAAATATGGTAGGCATGCGACCCCACTGTGTGTTTGATGTTAAGCTTATCGAGTTACAGCGGAGGGGTATTACCCGTTTGATGATCCCCCTACTACTGGATTGGGTGCTGCGCGGATGAGTGCCTTATTGACATACAGAAGGTTCGTGTCACTTGCATATATAGCATGAGCGGCATCAATATTGACCAAACAGTCGCAACTCCTTTGAATCCCGCTTCGGCAGAAACACCCCAGACCCCGTCCGCCACCCATACATAAACTCCCAGGCCCAACGATCCCCCACGACCCCAAGCGAGGAGCACTGGGCCGTTCATAACGAGGGATTCCGAAACGCCCGCCGCCTTGTGTCATCCCCCTCAAGCCCAACCACCGAAACCTTCCCGCAGTCACAAGAAACCGGCAGCAGCAGCAGCAGCGGGAGCACCACCCCTTCCTCGCCGGTTGGCCCGCCAGTCAAGAAACATGTCCCAACATACTTCTCGGCGCAAAGCTACCTCCGCTACCAGGGCGACAAATTCGTCAAGCGCTTCGACGCAAACTGCTATATCGCCATAACCCGCAAATTAGACACGCACGACGTTTCCCGCGGCCGGACAAACGGGGACGTTCACGCTGCGTTACGGATGTTGCAGCAACCCGCGCTGATAATTGGCATAGAGAGCGATGGATTATTCACGTACGCAGAACAACAGGAACTCGCGGAGGTTATACCTAATGCTAGATTAGCCACCATTGATTCACCGGAGGGGCATGATGCCTTCTTGTTGCAGTTCGAAGAGGTCAACACTCATATCATTGGCTTCTTGAAGGAAGTTATGCCTGAGGTTATGGCCCGGGAGCCGATTTTTGCTACAGACAAAATTGGAGATGGGGAGATTGGGGCTGTAAAGGCTGGGACTGTTGGGGAGGTGGATGATATTACTGCTTGGTAGGATGGTGTGTTGGTTGACATATGGGGGAATTCTCTTTTTCTTTTCTTTTCTTTCTTGACAACGCAAATAGTTTTTCTGTTGCTATGCTTTACCTTTGACGGTGGTGATAAGTACGGTAGATGGTCGGGCGTTGTCTGTTGATACCGGGAGCTGGTTTGTGTTTAGTTGCTTTCACCGCTTTTGAATTCGAATCGAAGAAAAAAGTCCTGCGAATTATTCCTCTTCCTCATCGTTTCCGATGTCAATGATACATCTCCAGTTAACTTACCATATTGCCAAACACCACTAATCAACAGCCTTCCCGCTCCCTCCCCCAATCTCTTACATATTATTATGCTTGCTTTTTCTAGGTACCCTGAAACCCAGCCGCGAGCTTGAAACTGTGCTGTACCGCACAAATGCAGTGCCGGCAGCACACCCCGTAGGCTGTAAAATTTTTCCCTTGGGAAAATAAAAACGGTTACAGCCGTGACTGCTTTGTTCATCTTCGCTCGGAAGGCGTCCCATTTTTTTTCCCCTCTATGATAACACGGCACTTGTGTGCGGGGCGGACATGAAAGGTCTTCTGCAGAAGGCTCCCGTCCTTGCCGTATTATCGATGCATGATGTAAGTTACTGGTAATTGGTAATCCCGTGCGGAGCCCACGTAGGGATCAGGGTGTGTATCGCACTCGAGAGGTTCGGGTAGTTCGTACTCGAACACAATTAAAGATTTGTCCGGCGGATCATCTGTGCACATCTTAGGGCCCACACTAGGTTCAGGCTCAAATATCTTGGTACTTCGTGCTGAGCATTGATAAATACGCATTGCCTAGGTTGTGGCTGTTGGTGAGCGGGAAACACGGTCACCAAGTAGCACTCGGGGACCCGCCAAGAGTTAGGTTGGTTCTTGGCGGGGAATGAGATCTTTGGTTCTTGGCGGAGGATTTCTGAAGCTAAAGAAAGAAAGAAGAAGAAAAAATCTGGCCCCCAGGCTTTTTGCCATCCTCTAACCATCATCGCCAACCATCACAACCAACGACACGGAACAGATACATCATGGGTAATTTCAAGAAAGAAGCCAGTCGGCGGTATGCCCCCCCCCGTTTCTATCCTCTCGAATAATCTAATTGAATGCTGACCTAACCCCACCACAGAAAACGAGAAAAGCCCATCGGCGATGGGATGGCCAATGTCAAACTGAAAGGCGAGAACTTTTATCGCGATGCAAAGAAAGTGACACGCTTAAACACCCTAAAGGAAGGCAAGGCAATCCGCAAGCGCAACGGCGACATAATCAAAGCAGCCTCCTTCCAATCGCGTGAGATCCCGTCTGCGCGGATCGAGCCGAACCGGAAATGGTTCGGTAATACTAGGGTGATTTCGCAGTCGGCGCTGACCAGCTTCCGGGAGGCGATGGCAGTGAAGGCGGCGGATCCGTATCAGGTGTTGCTCAAGAGTAATAAGTTGCCTATGTCTTTGCTGAGGGATGGGACGGAGGAGGCGGGGAAGAAGGTGCATAGGGCCAAAGTGCATGTTGAGTCTCAGCCATTCGCCGAGACTTTCGGGCCTAAGGCTCAGAGGAAGAGGGTTAAGTTGCAGGTGACCGGGTTGGAGGAGTTGGTTGGGGAGAGTGAGTTGTTGGAGGTCAAGTACAAGGAGAAGTTAGAGGCGGAGGTGTTGCTTTCTGGGAAGAGTGCTGAGGAGAAGGAGGAGGACGGGTGGATTCAGGAGGCGAAGGAGGCGATTTTCTCGAAAGGGCAGAGTAAGAGGATTTGGAATGAGTTGTATAAAGTGTGTTTTCTCTTCTTTTCTACGGAATTGGAGGAATGGGTTGCTAATGATGGTAGGTCATTGATTCTTCTGACGTCGTGATACATGTTCTTGACGCTAGGGATCCCTTGGGAACTCGCTGTCGCAGCGTGGAAAAGTACATCAAGGAAGAGGCCCCGCACAAACATTTGATATTCGTCCTGAATAAATGTGACCTGGTTCCTACCAGTGTTGCGGTATGCTTAAAACCCTCTCCTTCATTTTCACGTATCCCTGTTTCATCTCTCTTCTCCCCCCCCCCATCTTTCCCACTAGCGGCTTCTGCCGCCCCATTGTTTCAAGTCAGGGCACCTTTATGTCAATCTCCCATTGCGGAAGGTTGGCTTTTCTTCAATTGAGGGTGCGCGTTACAACATTGGGAGATCAAGCCCTTTCCTGCCCTCATCTTGCCAATGTTTTGTTGGTGGGTTGTTTTGATTTCTCCCGTTTTGGGTAGAGTCGCTTGGGATTGGTGCAGGTTTCGTATTGAGTTGAGGATCGAAATCTTTTCTTTTTTATGGAGAAAGTCTCGTTTTGATTCTCTTAGTTATGATTCACACATTTGTTCATCCTTTTTTTTTTTGCTGCATGTCGCTGGGCCATAGTTCTTGCCAGTATGGTGGGTGAAGCCAAAGACTGATTTAGGTGATATGCAGGCTTCATGGGTTCGCCGGCTCTCAAAAGATTATCCGACTCTTGCCTTCCATGCGTCTATCAATAACTCGTTTGGGAAGGGTTCTTTAATTCAGCTCCTTCGCCAGTTTTCAGCTCTACATTCTGATAGGAAGCAAATTTCTGTTGGCCTCATTGGATATCCTAATACTGGAAAATCCTCTGTCATCAACACATTGCGCAAGAAGAAGGTCTGCACAGTAGCGCCTATTCCCGGGGAGACAAAAGTCTGGCAGTACATTACTCTCATGCGCCGTATCTTCCTGATCGATTGCCCCGGTATCGTACCTCCCTCAGCTACAGACTCCGAGACAGACATTCTTCTCAGAGGAGTAGTAAGGGTAGAGAATGTATCTAATCCGGAACAATACATCCCTGCCGTCCTAGAAAAGTGCAAACGACAGCACGTCGAGAGAACTTACGAGATTAAGGGTTGGATCGATTCTATCTCGTTCTTGGAGATGCTTGCCCGTAAGGGTGGAAGACTCCTTAAGGGCGGTGAGGCGGACATGGATGGTGTTGCAAAAATGGTCTTGAACGACTTTATGAGAGGCAAATTACCTTGGTTCACTGCCCCGCCTAAGGACGAAGAGGGCGAGGATAGCAATGTTGGTGTTAATCTCGCCGGTAGAGAGGGCAGACTTGGTGAGATGAGGAAGAAACGCACTGCGTCGGACATGGAGAGCACTGCGGATGGGGATGAGGAGCAAGGAGATGACGAGGAGGGGGAGGAGGAGGAAGAAGAAGAAGAAGAAGAATGGGATGGGATTCAAGATCCTGAAGGCGGAGATGACAAGGGTAGTGATGATGAGGCAGGTTCTGATGGTGGTGCTACACTTGTCCCTGGACAGGATACCGAAGACGAGAGCGAGTTGGAGGAAGAGGCAGAGGGGCCGAGACCGGAGCTCAAGCCTCAAGCCAATTCGCGGAAGCGCAGAAAGCGAGGGTAATTATGGGGAAAGGTGTAAGATATCTAAGTCTAATTTTTATGTTGCACTGTAGATAGGTTGCTGGTGGCATAGAAATGAAATATGGGATTCTACGGCAAAGCGTGCCACTATAACGAGAATACCTCGGATAATCCCTGTCAAATAAGAGTTCTGTGGGTGTTCTCGCGTCACCGTGTTCTCGCTTCTCTGCGAGCTACTGTAGTGGTGTCCATAGTACGATATCATTTGTGTGGAGTCACTGTTTTGGTTCTGAGCGCTGTTATAGTAGCATGTGGATTCCGCTCGGACAACTCTTAGGGTGGCCGTTGCTATCAGTGATAAGATCCCCCACTTCCGAATCGTTGATCTCGTCTTGGGTTGCCAGGACATTACGGAGCCTCAAAGGCCCCGCGTCACGTGAGACTCAACGCGTCTCCATGGGGTGGAGCACAGCTTGAGCGCACAGCACAACGGTCGACCTCCTTAACTATTTGTGATCTCATACTTTCTGTAATTGCTCTTGAACAAGCAAACATGTCACGATACCTTAGTAAGCCACCCGCCCTCTGACCTTCCCTAATAGCAGCTGGAAATACTAATTACCGCCCCCCTCCAACCAGCATCTGGCAAAATAGCCCTCCTCGCCCTCGTAGAACTCTATGCAGAATCGCGCTTTCCCAACCAATCCGTGGTCCCAGTCCTCTCCTTCGTGATCCGGCATTTGGTGAGCCCGAAAGAAAACAACGCCTTCATCCTAACCCTCGAAGACATAAAGTCCGCAACGCTTCACCAGCCCAGCGCAGTCGTAGGCCGCACGATCTTCGACCTACTGTTGAAGAAGCTGTGGGAGATCAATTCCTTCGATGCTCTCCACACGTTCTTCGCCAACATACAGACTTACTTGATCGAACCCGAGCGCGCGGATAAGTCACCCGTAAGGGTCCATGGGGAGAAGTCCATGCTGAGCAGGACTTCCGTCTTGGGATGTTTTGTCAGGAGGGCGGCGTTGGAATATGTCCGGTTGCAGTTTCATGATGCCGTGTCGCTGTGGAGGAGCTTTATTGCGTATCGTGAACCGACGCTGGCGATGTGGAAGAAGAGGAACTTGGGCGCCGGACCGATGAGCTTTGATGTTAATCTGAGGGGGTTGGGGTTTAGTGATGGGGTGGTTGGGGTAGTTTACGGGAGGGGGAAGGAGAGTCGAGACTGTGCGTTTTTCTCTACTGGTTCCTTTGGGGAGGGCGCTGATGGGGGGTTATAGGCACCGTATCCACAGATGATGTGGAAAGGCTATTGGAATTCCAGGTGGACGCTATGCAGAGAATGGGCACGAGAATACCGGATGACATGCAGGTTCAATTGGGGCAGATGCTTAGTACTAATGTCACTATTCCTGCGTTGACGCATTATGTTGAGTGAGCAGTATGCCTGTTTTGAGATTTGCCATTGTTGGAGTGGTCGGTTGATTGATTCGTTCGGGTAGGTTTTTGAATTCCTGGCGATCGGGGGATTATCCGGGGTCATTTGATAATTTGCATCGGTACTTTGATTATACGATGCATAATCGGGATCGGTAAGTTTCCGTTTCACCGGCTCGTGTATGTGTCCTTGTGGGTTTATGGCTGATTTTCGTTTTGTTTGTAGAACCTTCTACCAGTATGCTTTGCTGAATCTTGCGATTTTGCAAGCGGATTTTGGGTGTTACCGGGAGTCTATACTGGTTCGCCTATCCTGCTTTCTGTGTAGTAAGTTGAAGGTGAATTAACGTGTTGTAGGCTATGCAAGAAACTATAAATACAGCCCGAGAAAATAAAGATATGGCTTGCTTGAATTTCTCGCTTTCGTGGTTATATCATTTTCACAAGGCCCACCCACAAGACTGTCCAGATGTCATATCTTCAAGGATGGAGCGGGAATCGTTGCAGTTCCTCAAAGCAAAGGCCAAGGAGGGAGGAATGCACCATTTACAGTCTATGGCGCATCTTTCCGAAGCTAAGCAGATACTCGTTGCGGTATAATCATTTCCACTGGTTTTCGAAATTTGGCTCATTTTCTGATTTTTTTAGGGTGAATCAATACCGGCTGCTTTTGAGAGTATACTGCGTAGTTCCCATTTAAATGTGACTAAGAATATACATAATGCGATGGGTTCACAGATTTTGCTGCAGTCTTCGTTATGGAGTCGCATGGGTATGAGAGCTCTGATACATCTGGATGTTGGGTCCTGCTGATGAATTAGGCATTTCGTATCTGTCCTGGATGAATTGCGAACTCTTTCTTTCGAAGTATAGGGTTAATTCTCCTATCGAGGATGTTGTTAAGGCGCTCTGCCGTAGCGCTTATATTGTAACAGCCCACCGTTATTTTCGGTATCCAGGACACTAATAGTTTGCGAAAGATGTCTCTACGAGGGAAGGCGGACGAAGCGTTGGAGAGGCTAGATCAGGTAGACCAGGAATGCCTGCGCACGCTCAAAGTATATCAGTATTGGGCAACATATGTTGGTCTTTTAAAGCTTAGGCAAGCTATGTACAAGTACGATTCCTCCCGTTGCGATGTTTCTGGCATGTACTTATATTATATGGTTCTAGGGGTGATGCAGCAGCAGCAGAGATGCTGCTTCAACAACTCTCCGCCTCGCCCTATGTCGAGCCTGACTGTGGACTGGAAATTTCGATCTGTAGGCTTGACCTCCTCGCTCGTCGGGGGAATTATTCGGCTGTAGGTTTGTTCTATGATGGATAGATATGTACATCCACTAAAGAACCCTAGGCATTGACCGCCATAACCCAACTCTCGGAAGAGCTGGTACGGGACCGGTCAGACATCTATCACCGCATACGGGTGATGATTATTAAGGCTGATCTCCTCTCGGTATACTCCCTCATCCCCCCCGGTCCCCCCATTTAAGCTCATCAACACGTCCCAGAAATGCGGCCGCACAGTAAAAGGCCTCTCCGTAGCTATTAGCGCCGCAACAATAGCCTGGCGCTCCCGCCTGTTACCGGCCCTCTTCCAAGCCTTCCGCACAATCGCCAACATCCTAATCCACATGGGCGAATTTTCAGCGGCGTACTCAATGATGGACAACATCATGCCCCAGGTTCTCGAATGCGAAGACGCATACCTCAACGCCCAATGCTTTTCATCCCTGGCGGATGCGCAGATGGGACTTGCGGGAGCTAAGAAGGGAGCTGGGAGGAATGAGTGCTTGCACCGCGCGTTGGAATTTATTGACAGGGGGTTTGCTGGTTCGTTTGTTGGAACTTCCTAAACTTATTGGTTAGAGAGTTTTTTTTTTTACTAATGAGTGGATGAGCAGAGTACTCCCGGATTAGAGATACAAAGTCGCAAATGATGCTTATGAGTCAAAAGGCTAGGATTCAGGACTTTACTGGGGAGAAGTCGTTAAGGGATGATGCGGTCAAATGGTATAAGCAACTGAAAAAGGGTAGTTAGTTATAGAGAGAAACCTCTCCCCTCCCTTTTTTTAAACAGCCAAACCGCGACTTTATATAATACAAGTGAAATTACCATGATATCATACAGTAGTAGGTTCAACTCGGCCCCCTCCTTCTCTTTATTCTACCCTTTTTTTTTCTTTTTTGGCTCCGTACGCAAGCCGCACTTTGCCACCAAGACAAACGCAGCCCCACTCCGATCCGTTGACTTGAGTATCATACAGTTCATACATAACTGGAAAAAAGTAGAGTGATTTTATTTGTCCCAAACCGCGGTCTTTTTTCCCCCTTTTTTCCTGGAAGGAAAACATGATGGTGACGATGATGAGGATGATTCCGGAACTCCTATGTGCCGTAGAAAAAAAACTATACCGCAGTCAGGTTTTATTTACATACTTATTGGGTTTTTTGTTTTCTTCGAGATTTTTTTGTAGATTCCCCCGCTCCTATATATCTGTGTTTTTGGCAGACTGCCGGGGTTTGGGCGCTAATTGGTTCATTTCGGTTGGTTATGATAATTGGTGGTAGGGAAATATATCTATATAGTAGTATTGGTGATGATTATGAGGTAGTGGTTGTTTAAATGGAGGTTTGTGGTGGTGGTGGTTGGTTGGGTTGGGTTGGGTGAGGCGAGTATAGCAAGGCTTAAGCCGATTCGCCGAACAGTCTAAGTAACGTCTCGTACATTCCAAACATGATGGCAGCGGAAGGTACGACCCGGAGCTGTAGGTTCACCGCCAGTCAGTAAAAATCCTAGCAATCAGAAGAGCCAATTGAACAGGGGAAGATCTACCAAATGCGGACTCAATCCCCCATACATCGCCACAGGTCCCTCCTCCCTCCAGATAAGCCCGAAACACTGAACGAGTCCCGTATACTTTGGTTTCCCCCCGCAAACAGGCCTCTGCCTCAACCTAGTCCTCACAACCTCATGCGGATACGTCAAGATTGCCGCAAGCAACTTCGCCGAGCCAGCAGCCCCCAGCTTCCCGCCCCAATCCATAAAGTTATCCCAAGCCGTCTCCGGTCGCCCGCTGATTACAATATTCTCCTTCCTAGCGGCAAGGTAGGTCTTCATCTTCTCGTACAATACCCACTGCAGTGTACTTTCCGTCACGCCGAGGTAACTCGCCGATAATCCCTTATATAAGCCGCGGGGGCCTTCCTCGTGGAGGACTTGTCGGACACAGTCTAGAGAGTTTTTATATTGTCTCGCGCGGCCACCAATCCCAGCATTTTCTTTGTCGAGTTGAAGCCGGGTCTTAACGAGCCAGATGGGGTTTGTTGCGGTGCCGGTTACGACACCGGCGCAGGCTGCTGCACAGAGGTGGACCCAGGTAGATTCTTGGCCATTGTTAAAGTTGTTTGCTATTATGCGTTTGCCGTTGCCGTAGGTTGCGAAGTTTATTGCTCTAGAGGCGGATACTGTCAGCTCAGGGAATCGCTTTGAACCGAGGAGGAATGGCACCTTGCGGGGACGACACCGCTCAGGTTTGGCCCTAAGCCTTTAAAGAGCGCGCGCCATCCTTCGACTTTATGTACATCGCTATTAAACGAGTAGATGTGTTAGCAATTGAGCCAAACCGAGTACCTGAGAGGAGCGGTATAATGTACAAGAGTATCTGGAAAGTCTCCTGAAAGTGTCTAGCACCCTGCCTGAGTACTCCTCCCCGGTGTATATCGGCACCCGCGGCAGCTCTGGCGCTCGCCAACTGCTGCTTGTAAAAGTCACTCTGAAGTCTGGTCTTGACTACATCTAACGGTGATGTTAAAAAGGTCGATGTCATTCCTCCCGCCCTATCTCCGAAAAAAAAAAACTAAGTATTAGCCATCCATCTTTGGGGGGGGTTAGATGGTGGGGTAGTGGGGCAAAAAGGAAAAAGTGATTGAGGAAAAAAAAAGAAAGGGAAAAACATACGCCCCGGCAACAAAATGCGCCCATGGTTTCCGCTCAACCTTTTGAATTGCTTCTCTGGATCCCGGCGCTGGGACCACTACCCCAAGTTCTCTGCTGGTGGGAAGGTTGTCCGTCGTTGTAGCCTTTAATTCCGCGTGTAATCGGGTGTTTGGAGTGGTCGGTCGTAGGACACTCATGTCTTCTTTTTTCCTTTGTTTGCTGCGTATATCCTCAATCGGTTTGTAGATGAGGATCAGCGGGTCCTATAAGAGGAAAAGAGAGGGGAGTATGAAAGGGGAAAGAGTTTGTTGTGGTTTATTAGTGGGCAGGTGAGGGAGAGGGTTTCAATTAAAGGTTTTTTTTGGTTTAATGAAATACCCTAGTAATTGTAGTACCATAGTAGGGATGGTTGGGAGGTATATTTTTTTCCCGGGGTTCTGGGGAATTTGGGGTTAACGCTGCAGGGCCGGCTGGCTTGGGAGGTGAGGGGGGGTTATTTTATTTTATTTTACTCTTGAAAATTTAATGAGCCTACATTTGTTTTCCACTACCGCTGATTTAGAATATGATACCGTATGATATTGGCAAAGTACAAAACTGCACAGTACTGCCAATAGCCATCGCTCAGGATTCTGCGAGCTCGGTGCGGATACGAGCCAACAATAGAGTGATTACAAAGTGGAATCTTCTATTAATTTATTTCTGTATTTCTACAACTTGTAATTCTGCTAGGTGAGGTGAGCGACTCTTGGATGTGGATGGCTTGGGTAGGCAGATGAGATGCTCATCGATGGTTAATTGGCTTTGGCCCAATGGTAGAGTGGGTGAAATTTGACTTTTATTCAAGTATTCGCTTTTTTTCCATTAGGTGAATATCTGAGAAGTATCGCTTAAACCCGTATCCTCACCACATAGGTGGTTCTCAAGTAGACGCCCTTTGCGAGAAAAATGTAGGATCCTAACCATGGAACCTCACTCTTTACCAAGGCTGGCACCAGCCCGGCTGGCGATATGGATATGGACGGTACCTTAACATCCGTGGATGCCCGGGGTGGGCGCTGATGAGGTGAGAGATCAAGCCAGTTCCCCCTGTAGTCTAGGCCATGTGGTGCCGGTGTGTAGCTTGCGCGCATTATCCTGCTGTCGCTACTTTGGCTGGGTAAAAGTTGGAGGTGTGATCATTGATAGATTTGTGGAACTACAATCCCCACGGCCGAACAATCCATAAAATAAAAAGAAAACCCTCCCCTCCCCGAAATATTGGACGATTGAAACTACTAGGAGCCATTGCTCATGAACTTTATTTTATTTTAACACCCGAAGAAAAGCCGAGAGAAGAAACCCCAAACAATCCAACCAAAGTTCCCATTTAGATAGTTGTCTCGTAGGGGATTGGGGTAACGGTTTCTGGGAGGTTGTCCTGAGTGGAGACGGTACGAGACTCGCGGGGTTGAGCTGGCTGCCTTTTGAGATGAACGTGGGTTCCGTCCTCCTTAGCTTGCTTCTGCTTGGCAGCGTTTCCCTTGACACGGTTCAGGAACTCTTGTCGACACTTGGAGTGGTTGACGTGCTCGATGCGGACATTTACCCGTTTCTCCAAGTAACGGTTCCCGACTTTCTTATAGATAATAACACCGAGGGCGGACTTGGTGACATTGTAGACGACACCGGTCTTTCCGTGGTAGACCTTGTGAGGCATACTATATTGCAGGTTAGCATAACCGTTTAAACCCCAGGAGCCCCCGATCGAATAGAGATATATTCGTATTGGAACTCCTCGCATCCGTAGACTTGCGGGTTAACCAAGGTGATAAACTAACCCCTTCTGAACGGCTCCATTGGCTTTGATGTCCACAATATCTCCGACCCTATTTTAAAGATTGTAAGTCGCTAGTCCCTTCGAACAAGTGGAAATAACGTACTTGTATTGCTTAAGGTATGTGGAAAGGCGGATCATACCCTTCTCACGGAATCTCCGTGAGAAGGCATATCTAGTACCAGAACGAATACCACCTGAGTGACCCCTAAAGTAGCTATTAGACCGATTTCGGCTGGGGAAAAAACTGATGCCACTCACATCGTATCGGAGTGTCGGAGCTGTCGAAGGTTGTTGTTGGGGAATTCTCGTGGTGCTGGCGAATGTGTTTGTAATTGCCGTAAGAGAGTTGTGTTCTACCGTATCTGGGAGACTTGTGTGTGTGAGAAAATTCAGGGCTTACCCTGAACTTTGCAAATAAGACTGCTAAAATGAACTCTTGGCACACACAACTGGTAGAGGGCGGCTTTCTCAACTTTTAAACATCCAGCAAACAACAACAGCAACCAACGCCTCAACCGAAGCATTCTAACCTTCTCTCCATTAGAGCCATAAAAAAACACCATGGCTCCTATCTGCTACTCTAAGACCTACAATAAGTCCCCTTCTGTTAATTATTTTATGTCCGATGTTCTCCTGCTAACCTTAGTTCTACAGGTCCCCCGTCGCCCATTTGAGTCGGCTCGTCTGTGAGTACCACTGAGTTTGAGCGTGCTCATTCTTATGTCTCCGTATTAAACGCGATTCAATCTACGGGAATACTGATGTGTTGGGTTTGCGGGATTGTAGCGATGCTGAATTGAAGATTGTTGGTGAATACGGTCTCCGCAATAAGAGAGAAGTTTGGAGGGTTCAGTTGACACTCTCCAAAATCCGGTATATATACTCACCGTCTCTTGGGCGGGGGCTATGCTAATTAGGCGTGGGTAGTCGTGCCGCCCGTCAGCTTTTGACATTGGATGAGAAAGACCCTAAGCGTCTATTCGAGGGCAATGCTCTTATTCGCCGTCTGGTCCGTGTTGGTGTCCTCGATGACTCTCGCATGAAACTGGATTACGTGTTGGCCCTTCGTACCGAAGATTTCTTGGAGCGCCGTCTTCAGGTATTGTATTTGCTTTCCTATATCATGGGTATCATGTCTGAGAGTTTTACCTACAGACTCAAGTTTACAAGCTTGGCCTCGCCAAGTCTATCCACCACGCCCGTGTCCTTATCCGCCAGCGCCACATCCGTGTCGGAAAGCAGATTGTGAACGTTCCTTCTTTCATTGTTCGTCTTGACTCTCAGAAGCATATCGATTTCGCCTTGAGCTCGCCGTTTGGTGGTGGGCGTCCTGGACGTAACAGAAGAAAGAAGGCCAAGGCTGCTGAGTCTAAGGGCGATGGTGAAGAAGAGGAGGAGGAGGAGTAAATTCCTAGTCCTTAGTCCCCCCAAAAATAATCATAGTCGAATCTTAAATGGAGCGAAGGCTATAATTTTTTTTCAACAATAAAACAGTATTGGGTCTATATGAGATTTCTTTTTGTCATCCCCGAAAATTGTAAATTAGTGCCCAGTGTGATAACAATGGAAGTTTACGATGCGATGTTTCTTGGGTAGTTTCACATATTTGGCCTCACTGTATATGCATAAGTCGGCCCTAAGTGTGATATTGTTTAGCCTCGGCCAGTGATACAGCATGGTTTCTCAACCCCTAGTAAAGTATAGTGCAAATGGACCCAAACCGGGTCCTCCAAATAGGCCAAATGCGATTCCGAACTAGTCAACCACAACAAGGAATTTTGTAAAAAAAAAACCGCTAAGATGAAGATACTTCCCTGAAGAACAGGCTAGCGGTTTTTGTTTTTTAATTAAAGGCTGTAGGCAAAAGTAGTTCAAGATTAAAAAGTGAAAATTTTGGTGAGAGTGACACAAGTGATAGAATATACATAGTACTAGTCCAAGAAATACTGTGGAGTATGGATGACTAAGCCATTGTCATAATTGACGAAAGGATGAGATTATAGGCATGAAACTTTCTTCTTTTTGCTTAGACGTTTTTACAGTACTGATATATAAAATAGATAATTCTAATGATTACTGCTTCAAACACTGCTGCTTTTTGTCCCGTGGTATATCCTTTTTCCAATGCTCGTGGTGTCTTGGCAATTCTTGGCTCAAATTCTGATCGGTTGCCATGGGATTGCTGTTTCACCGGAGGACCCACCTTTAGGCACTTTCCACCGTACCAGTACCAGTACCGGCACAGTACCGTGAAAACCCCTGCCGTTCGCTATCTCCGGGTTCAGAGACAGAAGGCGCTTTCCTGTGATGGTATAAGATCAGCCTTCAGGACGTGTTGGGTCTCACTTAATGGTATACCCAGTTCTATTAATTCGTTAAAACGAACCTATCGTGGGATGACAGAGATAGCTAATCGCAAAGCTTTGTTTTTACTGTACTTGTAGCTTCTGCTCAGTTCCCTACATTTGACAAGGCCCCTACCATGTGCTCCTACAGTTTTTCCTCACAGCTTTTACCCGGGTATCGGCTCACGATAGTTGTAATAAAAACTCTGCAGGTTTTTGAGACTCTTTCACCCCAGCTTTATATTATGCCCAAAGTAACCTTTTAGAAATCACAACTCGCTCC